>Ga0224525_1000010_pt1 | contig 210082 bp, 183 predicted proteins | sample CFST100metaG_FD_179874 | JGI IMG/M metagenome (GOLD analysis project Ga0224525, IMG submission 179874) | Peat soil microbial communities from Stordalen Mire, Sweden - C.F.S.T100 | ecosystem: Environmental > Terrestrial > Soil > Wetlands > Peat | place: Sweden: Norrbotten County, Stordalen Mire...
GCGATGAGCCCAATGGTCCCGATGCCAGAATAAGCATCAAAGACCACGTCTTCTAAAGTCAGTTTGGCGTACTCCATGGCGGTCTTATAAAGCACTTCCGTCATGACGGGGTTGGTTTGATAAAAGGACTTGGCGGAGATCTGGAAACGGACTCCGCAAAGCTGGTCTTCGATATAACCCGGACCATAAAGAACGATTGTCTTTTCGCCAAGGATCACGTTCGTACGCTCAAAGTTGATGTTCTGAACGAGCGTCGTGATCTCCGGGCATTGGGTCTTTAGGGCCGCGACGAGTTCCTCTTTTTTAGGGAAGGATTCCTCGGTCGTGACCAAGACCAACATGATCTGCTTTTCGTAATAGGAAGTCTTGATCAAAGCATTCCGGATGAAACCGTCACCCAACTCCTCGATGTAGGGCTGGATGTGAAGCGCGGTCAGCTGCTGGCACAAGACGTCAAGAATCCGCCGGGCCCGCTTATCTTCGATGAAGCATTCGGTGATCGGAACGATGACGTGGGTTCCTTCTTTGTAGAATCCCGAAAAGACCTGGCCTTTTTGATCAAGGCCAAAGGGGACCTGAATTTTGTCGCGGTAATTATAAGGGTCCTCCATTCCTAGCGTCGGAAGGGCCTTCACCTCGAGATGGCCGACCTTGCGGAATTGCTCGTCAACCGTTCGCTGTTTGAACAGAAGCTGGGCCTTATAGGCATATTGCTGAAATTGGCAGCCCCCGCAGGCCGTGGCGACTTTGCACTTCGGGTTGATGCGATCGGGAGAGAGGGTTTTGAGCTTTAAAAGAGTGCCATAAAGCTGCCCGCCTCGGCGGTAGCTGACTTCGATGTCCCCTTCGTCTCCGGGGAACATCCCTTCAACGAAGATGATCTCCCCGCTATCCTTGCAAACCCCTTTTCCTTCATACGTTAAATCCAAACATTTGGTGTTAATCGTCCGCTTGATGAATCCGTTTTGCATATTAGGCCGCCGCTTTCTCTTTAGGAGCGGCCATGAGCTGCTGGATAAAGTCGACTTCCGTCTCGACGTCCATCCGCGGAAAGAGCTGTTCCCCTTTGTGGACCGAAACGCCATGGAGCGAACCGAACTTCGTGGCTGAGGCATAGTTCCTCAACTCCGAAGGCACGCCTAACTGATCAAAGATCTTTTCGCTCTTGGTGACGAGAATCGGGCTGAGAAGCATTCCGCAAAGGAAGATGGTGTTGGCGAGGTGCGCCATGCAGCTGGCCAACTGAGCCTTCTTGGCGGGATCTTTGGCCAGAACCCAGGGGGCGCTCTCCTCGATGTACTTATTGGCGGCGCTCACGAGATCCATCACCGCGGTGTAGGCTTCCGTGACTTTGAGATCGTCGTTGAGGACTTCGTAGCTCTTGACCGTCTTCTCGGCTAACGCGCTGAGGTTCTTGTCCAGTTCGTTGGTGTCGCCTTTATACTCTGGAATCTTCCCCTCGAAGTACTTGTCGATCATCGAGACGGTCCGGTTGAGCAGGTTCCCGAGGTTGTTGGCTAGGTCGCTATTGAGTCTCTCGACGAACTGCTCGGGCGTGAATTGCCCATCCTGCCCAAAGATGATCTCGCGGGCGAGGTAGTAACGGACCGCATCCACCCCGAATCTCTCCACCAAGGGCGGCACCGGGATGACGTTCCCTTTGCTCTTGCTCATCTTGCCGTCTTTCATCATCATGAGGCCGTGGACGAAAACCCGGCTGGGCTCCCTTAAACCAAGGGCTTCCAGGAACATCGGCCAATAGATCGTGTGGAAACGGGTGATGTCCGCTCCGATGACGTGGACGACCTCGCACTCGGGGTCGTTCCAGAATTTCTGGAACTTGCTATCGTCTTTTTGAAGATAACCCAAGGCCGTGACGTAGTTTGCAAGAGCGTCGAGCCAAACGTAAATGACGTGCCCAGGGGCTTCCGGAACCGGGATCCCCCAGCTAAAGGAAGTTCTCGTGACGCACAAATCGTTGAGGCCGGGCTTGATGAAGTTATTGACCATCTCGTCTTTTCGGCCTTTAGGGGTGATGAAATTGGGATTTTTGTCGTAGAAGGCCAGCAAATCATTCACGTATTTATCGCAGCGGAAGAAATAAGCCGCTTCGCTTTTCTCCTCGCAAAGACGATGGCATTCGGGGCAAAGGTGATCGGACCCCACCTGAGTGTCGGTCCAATAGCTTTCCTCATGAACGCAATACCAGCCGCGATAAGAAGAAAGATAAACATCGTCGTCTTGGAGGAACTTGGAGAACATCTTCTCGACGGTTTCATAATGACGAGGCTGCGTGGTCCGGATGAAATCGTCGTTGGAAATCATCATCGTTTTCCATAACGAGATGAATTTGACCGCTACTTCATCGACGAATTGCTGAGGCGTAACCCCCGCCGCCACCGCATTCTCCTGAATCTTCTCCCCGTGCTCGTCGAGCCCGGTCAAGAAATAGGTCTCAAAGCCGCGAAGCCTTTTCCCGCGGGCGATGATATCGCACAGGGTCGTGCAATAAGCGTGGCCAAGATGGGGCGAAGCGCTGGGATAATAAATCGGGGTCGTGATATAAAATTTTTTGCTCATGGCTGATGGAACCTCCTTCGGCAAAAAAACAAACGCTTTTGGCGCAGATAGATTTTAACATTATGGAAAGGCTAAAACTAAGGATTAGAAGGGGACAAAACCAAACCGTTTGCTTTTTAAAGCGCTTTTAAGGGTTGGATGGAGTCTTTCTCCCCTTGGCTTTCTTGATTAAGTCGGAAACGATTTGGTGGTTTCGGGGAGACATCTTGGAGGGAGCTTCTTTGAGATCGAACCAGGCCAGTTTCGAGACCTCTTCCTTCTGGGCCAATAGCGTTCCTTCAACCTCTTGGCACAAATAAACGATATCGACTCCAGAAACTTCGTCTCCGTTTTGGTATTTGTAATAAGTCAGAGGCCCCGAATAGATGCCAAAAAGTTTGAATCGTTTGGCTCTTAGTCCGGTTTCTTCGAATAGTTCCCGCTTGGCGGCATCCTCCGCCTTCTCGTTGAATTCAATGGAGCCGCCAGGAAAATCCCAATACCCATCATCGGATCTCTCTTCGAGCAATATTTTCTTTTCTTCGTCAAAAACCACCATCACGGAAAAAGCGGCCACCAAAGGCATCGGCCCGACTTTTTTCCTGATATCCGAAATGTAACCCATGGTTCCCTCAAGAATGTTTCTTCCGAAAAAGAATAGCACAGGCGGGAGCCGGACTGTTTTTGGAATCTCTTCGCTCGAGGGCGGATATGATAACATTATCCAGGACACTTGCTTTGATGGGGCTCATCGGGAGCAAGAGAGGAAAAAATGAATAACATCGAAGAAAATTTCAATCGTTGGCTGCTTTCGAACAAGGTTTCGGAAGCCGACAAGACCATCCTGAAGGCCATGACTCCGGAGCAAAAAGACGAGGCTTTTTTCCAAGATATCCAATTCGGCACCGGCGGCATGAGAGGCGTTTTGGGGCCGGGCACCAATATGATGAACGAGTTCACGGTGAAAAGAGCCACGATCGCCCTAGGACAAATGATCCTGAACCATTATCCCGATGCGGCCGCCCGGGGGGTTGTCATCTCCCACGATAACCGCCACCACAGCCGCGATTACGCCGTGGAGTGCTCTCAGATCCTCAATACCATGGGCCTCAACGCCTTTCTTTTTGATTCCTTAAGGCCGACCCCCGAACTTTCGTATGCGGTTCGCTATGAAAAAGCCGTGGGCGGAATCATGATCACGGCGTCTCATAACCCCAAGCAATACAACGGTTATAAGGTGTATGACGAAAAAGGCTGCCAGCTGGTCCCGGAAAAAATCCAACCCATGCTGGATATCTTAGCCAAACTGCCTAACGAACTGGAAGCCGAGCCGGTCCCTGCGAAAAGAAAAGGAACCACCGCCATCCTTCCCGCCAAGATCGATGACGATTATGTCAAGGCGGTCGAAGGTACCCAAGTCAATCCCACGCTCCCCAAAAAGAATTTCAAAATCGTTTATACGCCCAATCACGGAACCTCTTACGAAAATGCGATGAGGGTCTTTGGCGACTGCGGATATGACGTCACGCCAGTAGCCAAACAATGCACGCACGATCCTGATTTTTCCGGAACGCTGTCTCCCAACCCCGAAATGGCGGAGTCCTTTATCGAACCGCTTAAACTCGCTAGGAAAATCCATGCGGATTTCGTGGTGATGACCGACCCCGATGGCGATCGCTGCGGAGTCGCTTTTCTCTCCAGCAAAGGGGTCTATGAACGATTCACGGGGAATCAGTCGGCCGCCCTTTTGATGGATTACATCTTCGGGGAGAGACAAAAACGAAATCAGCTCCACAAAAACGGGGTAATGTATGACACCATCGTCACTTCGGACCTTGGCCGTAAAATCGCCAAATCTTACGCCATCGCCAACGAAAGTTTTTTGACCGGATTCAAATACATCGGAGATCGTATCGGTTATTATGAGGACCTGGGAAAAGGACCCGTCTTTGAATTCGGTTATGAAGAATCTTATGGTTGCCTCATCGCCCCGTTTGTTCGGGACAAAGATGGCATCCAAGCCATTCTTCTCTATTGTGAGATGGCCCTTTGGTACAAGCTCAAAGGAATCCCGCTTGACGTCGCTTTCGTCAATCTCGAAAAACGGTTTGGCTTCCATGAGACCGTGACGGATTCCGTTTATTTTGAGGGATCCGAAGGCGCGGCCAAGATGGAAAAAATCATGGACGAACTCCATGACAACGCTCCAAAGAGCGTGGAAAAATATCAAGTCATCCGAGTCGAGGATTATTTCAAAGGAATCGCCATCAACGCCGACGGAACGAAAGAGACACTGACCCTTCCCAAAGAGGAGGTCGTCAGGTTCTTCTTCGACGATGGCTCGTGGGCGGCGGTCCGTCCGAGCGGAACCGAGCCAAAATGCAAGTTCTATGTTGAAGCCGTTTCCAAAGACGATAAGGGCCTTCATCAAAAAGCGGTTGACCTGTCTAAAACCTTGCAAAGGGCTCTCGGAATCTAAATATAAAGCCGAAAGAGACGTAACAAAAAACCACACCCTTCAAAGGTGTGGTTTATTTCGGTTCAACAACTATTTCTTAACGGGGGCGACTTCGGGTTTCGCTTCGGGCTTGACTTCGACTTTGGCAAGTCTCTTATTGAACTTGTCGATGCGTCCGTCAGCGATCGCGTTGCGTTGCTTGCCGGTGTAGAACGGGTGGCAATTCGAGCAAGTTTCAACCTTGATTTCTTTGAGGGTCGAACCAGTTTCGAAGGTGGCTCCGCAGCTGATGCAGGTCACGGTGCACTTGTGGTACTCCGGATGGATTCCTTTTTTCATGTCCTTTACTCCTTTCGCCTTGTGGCATCCGCCACAAAGAGAGTTACGGCAGTTATATTACGCGTAAGAGAGGCCTGTTGCAACCTTTATCGGACCCCTGGTTTCCCCTCTTCGGTTTTTATTGTTTTGGCTTTCTTAGCCAGGGCTCTCAGGCTGATCGCACCGTAAAGGATTTCGCCTAGCCCGATGCCCAGGGCGGGGATCAAGGCGCACAGAAAGAATGAAGGGTTCGTGGAAACCGAATTGCTAGGAATGTTCACTAACCCTACGGCCAAAATCAAGAGACCGGCTCCGAAAATGACGCCAAAGAAGACGAGCAACGAAATCGAATACAAACGTTTCTCGCTGTCTCCGGGGTTCCCGATCAAGAGAAATTGGGTAACCACCATAACCAACAAAGCCAAAAGCGTATACATGAAAGGAAGGAAAACGTTATGGATGAGATTTTCGTCGGAATTGATATCGGCCACGGCCGTATAACGGGTCAAAGCCAATCCCACGAGAAAATAGAAAACCAACGTTGAAGCAATGAAAAACAACATGTAATAAACGAGTTTCCGGATTATTTTGAAGGCTTCCATTACTTTTTCCCCGCTCCCACCAAATCCATATTATCGTTTGGTTTCATGAGCATTGCCATCGGCGCAAGCACTTTCATGGCCTGATGATAATCCCAGAGAAGACCGGGTTTCATATGCATAGGAATCAGGTGTTGGGGGTTGATGGCTTTGGCCGCTTCGGTGGCTTGCTCTGGCGTCATCGTGTAAAACCCATCGATCGGCAAAAGAGCGTAGTCAATTCGATACTTAGCCAAATCCTTCATTTCAGGAATGAAATCAGTGTCCCCGGCGTGATATAAAGTGACCCCGTCAAAAGTCAGGACATAGCCAACGCATTCGGCCTTGCTGTGGTGTGAGTTGTAGGCTGGAACGGCTTGGATGTGAACCCCGAATTCATCGAAATGACGGTAAACGCCACCGCTCAACCCGCCAGAAGCCCTAATAACCATCGTGGTGGGTTTCCTCGCAATCAGGCTTATTTGATTGTGATCGTAGTGCTCGTGGGTGATGAGCACAAGGTCGGCCGGCGTTTTGTAGCCTTCCCCCGCGAAGGGATCGATGAATACCACAATTCCCTCGTCGGTGGTGATTCGAAAGGAAGAATGTCCCTGATAAAAAAGTTTAGCCATGCTGATCTCCTGTTTTCATATAAGTTCGTTATTAAGATAAGCCTTTTTAAAGGATTCGTTCCAATATTTTTCCGGTAAATAGATAACCTCGGAAGAAAGGGAATGGTTGGCGATGATGAGGTTCAGCCCGAGATGAAATTCCGAATTCTGATTGAGGTGCCGATAAATGATCGAAAGATAAGCGAGTTCGCCTCCCGTCAAAGAGGATGGAATTTCGACATAGGAGCAGTCGCTAAGATATTCGGTTACCAATTTTTTAATGTTTTTTTCTTCTTTTGACGCGGGGCTGTCATCGCATAAGGCCTGAACTTTTTCAGCGATTTCTTTTAAGATTACTGGATTCTCATTGATCTTTTTTTCGGGCGAAAAAATAATCCATGTCGGATAGTCAAAAACTTCTTTTCGGACTTCGTTGGTCCACTCCTTGAAGGAATAAGCGAAAAGAATATCCCCCTCTTTGATCAGCTGACTTCTTTTGTAGTAAGAGGAAGTCATGAAACCGACCAACCGCGTTCTGAACGTTTCTTTGTCGGAAATATAAGATATCTCTTTTTTATCAAGGGCCACCCTTTTTAGGAACCATTCTTGATTGATTTCATTTATTGTTTGGGGATAATCCATGCCATCATAATAATACGTTCTCCTCCCACTTTTAAATCGGGGCGGGGATTCCAGAAGTGAAGATATAAACGAATTGTGTTAATATTCGCCTGTCCCAACGGAGGCAACCAAATGATATCAAAAAAGCTGGCAATCGAAGTTTTGAATGAGTGTCTTGCCACGGGCGGCGATTACGCTGAGATTTATCTGGAAGACACCAGGTCGGAAAGCATCCGTCTTGAAAACGGAAGCGTTGAATCCTCGGGAAAACGCGAGAGTTATGGCGCCGGAATCCGCATCTTAAATCAATTAAAAAGCGTCTATGGCTTTACCAGCGACCTTTCTAAGAAAAGCCTTCTTGAACTAGCTCACAAACTGGCGGCCAGTTTTTCCGGCCAAAGAATCATCACGGTAACGTCGGTCGAAACGGAGCCGGTCGCAACGATTAATCCCATCATCGACCATTTGGCTGACGTCCCGGCCGCCGAAAAAATCCAATATCTCAAGGAGTGTTACGCCATAACGGCCGCCGTCGACAAACGTCTCGTGAGAATCCAAGACGCTTTCGTCGACAGCATTAAAAACATCGAGATCTTCTCGGCAGAGGGAATCGTGGCCAAGCAATACGAAAACAGCGAGGAGAGAGGACGTCTGGTCATCGTTTCGGTCGCGGCCCAAAACGGCGGTATCGAAAGTTATTTCATTGGCCCGGGGCATTTCGCAGGATGGAGTTGGTTCACGAAAGTCCTCGATTATAAAGGAATCGCCAAAAAATGCGGAGAGAAGGCCGTGATGCTCCTTTCGGCCCAAGAATGCCCATCGGGACGTTTCCCTGTCGTCATCACCAATGGTTGGGGGGGCGTTATCTTTCACGAGGCTTGCGGCCATTCTTTGGAGGCCACCGCCACCGCTAAACACCTGTCGGTGTTCTCTGATTCGATTGGAAAGCAAATCGCGGCTCCGATTGTGTCGGCCTTTGATGATGGAACGATGCCCAATGAATGGGGATCCAATAACATTGACTCCGAAGGCCATCTAACCCAAAAGAACCAATTGATTAAAGACGGGGTTTGCGTTGGTTTCCTGGTCGATAAGTTCAATGGTCGACGTCTGAATATGTCGGCAAACGGATGCTCAAGACGCGAAAGTTACCGGTATGAGCCAACCTCACGAATGAGCAATACTTATATCGCTCCGGGGAAAGACAAACCGGAAGATATAATTAGGGATACGAAACTTGGAATTTTCGTCGCTAATTTTGGTGGCGGGTCAGTTAATCCGACCACTGGCGAATTCAACTTCTCGGCTTCCGAGGCCTATATCATCCGAGATGGAAAAATCTGCGAACCCGTCAAAGGCTGCACCTTGATTGGCTCGGGTAAAGAAGTCTTGATGAACATCGATCGCGTCGGCGACGATGTGGGTCTAGGAGAAGGCATCTGCGGATCGGCTTCAGGCTCAATCCCTGTGAACGTCGGCCAGCCGACCATTCGTTTGAAAGAGATCACCGTCGGAGGAAGAGGAGGCAAACTTCAATGAAGATTCAGGAATTCTTCGATTTAGCTAAAGCCAAGGGCGTCTCGGAAGCCCAAATTCAAATTAAGAAAACTTCCAGCCTTTCGATGTCGCTATTCCATCATGAGATGGACAACTACAACGTCAATGATTCCCAGAACGTCATCGCTTGCGGGATCGTTAAGGGAAAGTTCGGAAGCTGCCGCACCGAGAAACTCGATGAAACGGCCTTTCCATTTCTTGTTGATGGAATTATCGAAAGCGCCGGGGTTTCGGAAAAAACAGAAACGGCAGAACTTTTTAAAGGAAGCGAAAAATACCACAAAAAGAACGTTTTCAACAAAGAACTCGGATTGGTCCCGGTCGAGAAAAAGATTGCGCTTCTTCATTTGATCGAAGAAGGAATCTTTGCTTACGATAAACGCATAAGCGAGGTTGAATCCGTTCAATATTCCGAAGAAGAAATCGTTGCCGAGTTTTATAATTCGTTTGGTTTAAAGCTTAAGCAAAAAAGCAATTACTTCGTTTTAATCGGGGCTGCGGACGCCAAGGTCAACGATGAAATTAAAAATTCCTGGAACCTCTTCATTGGGAACGACTTCACGGCCTTCGAACCCAAACCCTTCATAAAGAAACTCGGGGACAGAGTTTTAGCCAAGTTCGGGGGAGCCCCTTGTGCTTCAAACAAATATCCAACAGTTTTGAAAAATACCGTTTTCTCTGATTTAGTCGGTTATTTTGTCGGCGCAGACAGCAGTGAGGAAGTCCAAAAGAAATCGAGTTTTTTGGTGGGGAAGCTTAATGCCCCAATCGCGAGCAAAAAAGTCACTATTTCTGAAAAACCGCTGACCAAAAACGTTTTCTTCAGTTATTTTGATGACGAGGGAGTCTCCGAATACAACAAGGATATCATTAAGAAGGGCGTTCTCTTAACCTACTTATATAATCGGGAAACCGCCAAAAAAGACGGAGTCCAGTCTACCGGCAACGCGCAATGGCGCGGAGACAAGATCGGCATCGGATTTGGCAACATCTTTGTCAAGGGGTCCAAAAAGACCTTCGACGAACTAATTTCGCCGATAAAAGAAGGAGTTTATATCACCGAAATAGAAGGCTTGCTAACCGGAGTAAATGAAAACTCGGGGGATTTCTCTTGCCAGGCCCAGGGTTTCATGATCAGAAACGGAAAACTTTCGGAGCCTTTGAATTTAATCACCCTCTCTGGCAACTTGTTAAAAATCTTTGCAGATGTCAAAGGACTCGATGACAATTATGAGATTACGCCGGATTCCATAACGAGCCCAGACGCCTATATCAAAGAAACCTCAATCGGCGGAAAATAAATCACATCTAAAAATGAAAACGGACCCATCCATTTGGATCCGTTTTCATTTATCGTTCTTAGATGAGGGTTGCAGATTTTGACAAGTTAAACAGTAATCCAATCAATGAAAAAAACACGAGAAAGAAAATGAATATATTTGTTATCTTTTTACCTTTTTATTTGGTTGTGTTATAATTCGATTGTGAAGTCCCATTTATTAGTCTCCATTCAGAACAAATATCAGCCATTGGAATTGTTTTTGATGTCTGATCTGCACGATAAGACGATGACGGACGCGGCGGTAAAAGAAGAGCTTCTACGTCTCACAAAGACGGGACAAATCGAACGCTTCTCCTATGGGGTTTATTTTCTTCCGGGCAATGGAGAGCCCAACGCCATCAAAGCAATTGAACTCCGCTATATTCAAAATGGAGATGATGTATTTGGCTTCTATACGGGATCCAGTTTTATTTCTTTCGTCTTGGGAAGAACTCCTTCTCTCGATTCAAAAATTGAAATCATGACCAATAGGGCCACAAGCGGGAAAAAGTCGGTTTATATGTTTTCGAAACGCTTTATTCTTAGAAAACCCTATTTCGAAATCGCCAAAGAGAACGTTTCGCTGAATGCCTTTTTGAGTTATATTTCAATGACCGGATTAAACGATATCAAAGCTAATTACTCTGTCCTTGCCAATTACATCAGAAAAGAACACCTTTCGGCTAACGATGTGATGGCGACGACGGACTCGTTTCCCTCAAAAACGGCCTCAAAATTACTGGCCACCGACCTTTATCGGTCGCTTTGGAAGCATTGATGGCCTAAAAAACGCCCTTCTTCCGAAATGGACAAAGGGCGTTTGTTGTATCAGTGGAATCTATTTGTCTTTTTTATCGTTTTCTTCCGTCTTGGCAGGCTCTTCCTTCTTTTCAGAAGAGGCTTCAGCTGTGGCGTCTTTCTTTTTTTCTTCGTCTTTGGCCCCAAACCCATAAGAACTTAAATCCCAGTCGGGATGGCGGGCTAAGACCTTTTTAACAGCATCGACAATAAGTTTCTCCTCGATGGGTTTTTTGTCCGATCCAGATCCCTTGACGGCAGAGTCGGCTTTATCCATGGCCGTTTCGGTTTCGCTAAGCGAATCTTCGACAAGTCCGGAAATGAGAATATAAGCCCTTACACAGGCTCCGGTGTTAAGCCCCGCGATGTATTTTTTGTCTTCGAGGGGGAGGTCTACATAGAACTGTTTAACTTTTTCGAGCGGTTCCGTATAGAGAAGAATGGCAGTTTTTTGAGCAATGGCATTGTGGTAGATGTTTCCGGAGACGGTTTTCTTGCAAGCGATCGTGTATTCGAGAATTTTCAAAGCTCCGACGAAATCGCCTTTCTTCAAATCCTCATATAAGGTAATGTCGTTCACGCGAGCGGTGAAGTCGGTGACGGATTCGTATATTGGGGTGGCTCCCGCGGGGAATCCGTGCGCTATTTTATCTTCGGCCACCAGCATTTGGTTGTAGGCTTCCACGTTGGTTTCGTTCGTCAAAATCGTGATGAGATACCCGTCATTTTTGGAATCGAGGGGGGCGGGGAAGACATCATAGAGGAAAATAATGCCGGAGATGGCGAGAACGGTTATAGAAAAGACATAGCCCCAAATCCAAGCGATATTCCCAGCGGTCGCTTTGGTTTGGCTATAGACCATCATGGTTACGCATGCCACAACCTCAAGCAAGAAGAAGAATAATGGCATGTAAATCATGTGCCGAGGGTTGCTTTTTTTGACATCGGTCGGAACAACTTTGGTTTCGCCCGTTATTCCATCGAAACCGGAAAAAGCGACTTTGGTTTTTCCCTTGGCGTCCTTCTTGATGCAAACCCCAAGGCAATCCCAAGAAGTGACCTCATAATGGCCCATCTTCGCTCCGACAAGGTGGCCCAATTCGAGAAGAACGGCGCCCAGCAAAAGTCCTGTCACAACGGCGATAAAGAGGAATAAAATTCCATTGTTAAGCGGGACGACATCGGTATAAACCGTATTAGAAAAGATGGGCCTAATAATGGCGAAGCCCACAATAGCGACGATGGCGATCATCAAGGCGTAAACGACATAGCCCATCGCATCATTCTTTTTCATATAAAAATCCTCCTTGGATCATAGGCAGAGGCGGTAAACCGTCTCAATGTCTTGCTCGTTTAGTGATTGGGGGCAACAGCCAATCACATGTGTTCCGTTGCCACTTGCTAATCGAGCCAATTCGGGGAGGTTAGATTCCTGAATCCCCACTTCCTTTAGCGAGGTGGGCATACCTATCGAGATATAGAAATCCCGCATGGCATTGATTCCCATTATAGCGGCTTTGAGGTCATCTGGCTCATTAATATTGAACAGGCGGCGGCCTAATTTGGCAAATTTGGCCGGATCCGTCTTATAAACGTATCGGGACCACCCCAAATAACAAATGGCGATGCCAGCCCCGTGCGTGACGCTAGGGAGAAATCCCGAGAGGGCATGCTCCAGGGGATGAACCACAAAAGGCGCTTTCTTTCCGATGGCCGTCAAGCCGTCGTGAGAGAGGCTGGAATCTAGCATCATGGCAGCTCTGGCATCGAAATCAGACGGATTTTGCAAAGATTTAACTCCGGCTTCCATCACATTGCGACATAGGTCAAGAGCCCAATCATCGGAGAGTTGGTTGCTATCGGAAGGTCCGAAATATCTTTCTAGGCTGTGCATCATGATGTCGGTGATCCCGACCGCGGTCTGGTAGGCTGGAACCGAATAGGTCAGTTCGGGGTCCTCGATGGCGAATAGGGGGCGCACGATGTTGTTATTGAAACCTTGTTTGATTTTGGTCTCGTAATTGCTGATCACGCAGGAATCCGAGGATTCGCTTCCGGCGCTGGCAATCGTCAGGATGACTCCCACGGGGAGGGTTTTGACCGGAAGGGCTTTCTTGAGGTTGAAATCAAAGGGGTCCCCTTCGTAATCAAACGAGACTCCGATGGATTTGGCAACATCGATGACGCTGCCGCCGCCGATGGCCAAAATGGCATGCACTTTGTTTTTCCTAGCGAGATCTCTTCCTTTGATGACCAAAAGATGATCGGGGTTGGGCGTCACTCCTCCGAACGCGCAAAAAGAAATTCCCGCCTCCTTGAGTTTGGAAACCACTTGATCATAAAGACCGGATTTTTCAATCGATCCGCCGCCATACACCAAAAGAATTTTTGAAAAGCCGTATCCTTTTAAAATCTCGCCTGTTTTGTCTTCGGATTTATGTCCGAAGATGATGCGGGTGGGGTTGACAAAATCGAAGTCTATCATTTCTTTTTCTCCTCTTTGGAAAGATCGATCAGGGCAGGGAAAACCTTAGAAATGGAAGCATCAATGAATTTCTTCATGCCCTTTTCGAATTTAGCGGGCGTGATGTCGACGTCTTTGAAGCAGTAACCAAATTCGTCCCCGACGATTTTGGCATACCTCCGGGCGACGTTGCGGTAACCGTCTTTGCTGAGGCCGTATTTGTTCCCGTCCGCCAAAAGCGAGAAAGTCTTGGTCATGATTTTGTTATAGAAGAAGTCATCCACGAGATCATGGGCCGCGCTATTGTAGCTGGAACGGAGGAAGACGAAATTCTGGGTCGAATAGGACAGAAGGGCATTTAGGGTTTCCTTGGCGTCAGTAGCCTCCAAAAGCCCAGGGATGTTCTCATTAAGAAAGATGGCGGCTAACAAGTCGTAAATGTCTTGGTAGTGGTAGTAGAAGGTCTGACGATGACAATCGCATTTTTCGCATAAAGCCGTCACGTTGATCGACTCCAGGGGCTTGGTCAGCATCATTTCCTTGAGAGCGTATTTGAATTTGGCTTCGGTGGTCATTGGGCAATTTCTCCTTTTCGCATTTGGGCGTATTCCTTGGCGATTTTGGCGCCGAGGGCGGCGTTGTTGACCACCAGACGGATGTTGGTGTCGAGGCTTCTGCCCCCGGTCAATTCGACGATTCTCTTGAGAAGATAAGGGGTGATGTCCTTGCCTTTGATTCCCTTTTCCTCGCACTCCTTAACGGCCTGGTCAATGATCTTGTCGATGTAGTCGTGGGGCAGGGCGTATTCCTCGGGGCAGGGGTTGGCAATGAGAATTCCTCCCGATAAGCCGAAGTCGCGTTTGGCTTTGATCACCGCGGCGGCTTCTTTGGGGGTCTTGAAAACATAATCGACGGGCTTCCCGGAATTGCGGCAATAGAAATTGGCAAAACCTTTTTCTTGATAGGAAAGGACCGAGACGCCTTGGGTCTCCAAAACCTCTAGAGTCTTGTCGATATCAAGGATGGCTTTGGCGCCGGCGCAGATCACGGTAATGGGCTCGCTCCCAAGCTCGTAAAGATCTCTGGAGACGTCCCAGCTTTCCTCGGCGCCCCGGTGAACCCCTCCGATGCCGCCGGTCACGAACACTTCGATCCCGGCCTTAACGGCCAGCAAAATGGTGGCGGAAACGGTGGTGGCACCCCATTGTTTGGCGGCGATCACAATCGGAAGATCCCGCTTGGACACCTTGGTGATGCCCTGGGTTTTCCCAAAAAGCTCAATCTCTTCAGGCGACATGCCCACAATGGGCTCGCCTTCGATGATGCCCATGGTGGCCGGGACGGCGCCGTTGTCGCGAACCGTCTTCTCGACGAGAAGCGCGGTCTCAACGTTTCGGGGATAGGGCATCCCATGGGAAATGATCGTGCTCTCAAGAGCCACGACCGGCTTCCCTTCCTTAAGCGCTTGGGCAACTTCCTTATTGATTTTCATATGGCGTTTGCCACCTTTCCTTTTTCGTGTTCCTCCAGAATCTTGGTTCCCAGGAAATCCAAGAGAAAATAAACTCCTGAGGCGACCACCAAAACAAGCAAACCGATCAGCCAATGCCACGTGCCAATCGAATTGTAATCGATATCCAAGATGCCGACGGGCTTTCCGCTTTTGTCTTTGATGAAACCGGCTTTATAAATATAGATATCGATGCCGAAGAAACCCGCTCCGATGGCCAAAAGCCCCCCAAAAACCACGCTGCGATATAAATCGAGCGGAAGAGAGATGCGAAACAAAACCAAATAACTCATGACCGAAAACACGATGACCGAAAGATACCGGGCGGTTTCATAACTCATGAAACTGCGATTCCATAAGGAAATCGCAAAAATAATGGAAACGGCCAAAATGTCCGCGATGGCGGCCGGGATGGCCCGGCTTAAAACGTTGGTGAGGAAGCGTCCTTTGAGCCTGTCGCTGGTGGGCTGAAGGGCCAGGAAGAAGCCCCCCGCCCCGATCGTGACGATCTCCCAAACATACATGTTGTTCGTGAAAAAAGGATAACTGTGGCCACGGAACCACGAGGAGATGAGGAAAACGAAACTCAAGATAATGGCGAAAATCGTTTTGGCCAGAAAGAGGGCGGCTGTTCTTTGGAGATTGTTGATCACCCGCCGCCCTTCGCCCACGACCGCCGGGAGTTTGCTGAAGTCGTTATCCACCGAAACGATGTTGGCGACGTTGCGGGCGGCCGAAGAGCCCGAAGCCATGGCGATGGAGCAGTCGGCGGTTTTTAAGGCGATGATATCGTTAACGCCGTCTCCGGTCATGGCGACTTTATGCCCTTCGCTTTGCAGCGCTTCGATGATCTTCCCTTTTTGCTCGGGGCTTACCCTCCCGAAAACCGTATAGTGATTGACCAAGGACGGAATCTCTTCGTCTTTGACGTTCTCCATCGAAAGAAAATTGGCGGCTCCTTCGACTCCGACTTCGTTGGCGATTTCCGAAACCGTGACTGGACTGTCCCCGGAAATGATTTTCACGGCCACGCCGTTTTTCTTGAACCACTCGATGTTGTCTTTGGCGTCGGGTTTGAGATGATCTGACAATGAAATGACGGCCACCAACTCGTTTTTGGAGGGGATGTCGCCTTTTTCGATGGGCTTTTTGGAATAGAAAAGACCCAAAACGCGATAGCCTCTTTCGGCCAAGCGGGAAATGCGATCGCGGGCGATTTCGCTCATGGCGCCGTTGACATAGTCGGGAGCCCCCAAAATGAAGGTCCCTTCTTTGGGGAAGGAAGCGGCGGAGTATTTTCTCACGGAGTCAAAAGGAATGCTGACGGAAGCCTCGGCGGCAGCTTCCGAAAAGGCTTCTTTGAGGGATTTGGCGGTTCCGTTGTTGTCTCCGGTGGACTGGATGATGCCAAGGATTTTGGCTTTGAGTTCAGCATCGGTGAAGTCCGAATAATTGTAGAAATCTTTGACAGCCAGTTTACCATCGGTAAGGGTCCCGGTCTTGTCAAAGCAGACCGTGTCGACCCGGGCCAGCATCTCGATGCTATAAAGATCCTGAACGTTCATGTGCTTTTTGGCGAGGTTGATGAGGCCGATCGCGAGAGTCAAAGAGGTTAATAGATACAAACCGGCCGGGATCATGGCGACCAAAGATCCGCTGAGGCCTTGGACGAAACGCCTAAAGCCCTCGTAGGTCAAGGCCGTCGTAGCAGAGGCGTCGAGAACCCAAGTGATGGTTTCCGCGATTCCGATCACGATGGCGAGGGCCCCGGTGGTCCAGAAAATCCTTAAGAAAGACAATTTAAGCTCGCTCTTGGGTCTTTTGAATCGCTTGGCCGCATCCTGAAGTCCCTCGGCGTAGTTGGCGATGCCCACGTGGTTGACCCGAACGTAAGCCTTGCCGGATTTCACGTAAGATCCCGAAAGAACCTGCGATCCGACCATTTTGGAAACGACGACGGATTCTCCGGTGACGAGCGACTCGTCGGTGCTTATTTTGCCATTGACGAGGAGACCGTCCACGCAAATTTGATCCCCGGCCTCCAGAACCATGATGTCGCTCAAGACGACCTCGTCGAGCGGAAGGCTCACGAGTTTTCCCTCGCGCACGGCTCGCACCCGCGGATCCGTCACCACCCGAAGTTTGTCGACCAAGCGGCGGGCTCGGATATCCGAATAAAGGCCGATGACGATATTGCAGGCGATGGGCAGCAGGAAGAAGTAATAACGAATCTCCAGTTTGGCGGCGATCATGAGGATGGCGATGGCAAAAAAGACGAGATTGAAGAAGGAGAGGAAGTTATCGGCCAAAATCTCCCCATAGGTTTTGGTGACTTTCTTTTGGACCTTGTTGCCAAAGCCCTCTTTTTTCCTACGGGTGACCTGCTCGGCGGTCAGGCCGACCATAAAATCCGCTTCGATCGGCTCCGCCGCGGTCACTTCTTTGATGAATTCCTCACGCTTTTTGCCGGTCATTTTTATTCAGACCTCAGGGCCACGACGGGGTCGCGCTTGGCGGCGATGAAGGCCGGGATGGCGCCGCTAATCAAAGCCAAAGCCACGGCCAAAACCAACAGCAAAGCCGCATGCCAAGGATTGAGCTCGGCTATCGAAGAAAGGTTGTTCCCCGGATAAAGGTTGTTGATGATGATGTTGATGGGGATGCAGGCAAGATAAGTGAAACTGATGCCAATGATCCCGGCCCCAAGACCCACGACCGAACATTCCGCTTCGAAAAGCCTGGCTACATCGATCTTGCGGGCCCCGCAGGCTCGGAGAATTCCGATTTCCTTGGTCCTTTCGATAACCGAAACGTAGGTGATGATCCCGGTCATGACCGAGCTGACGACGAGGGAAATGGAGGCAAAGACCAACAAAACCACCGAGATGACGTCAATCAAGATTCCCAAGGAACTGGTGAAGGAAGACATCAAGTCGGTATAGATAATCGTCTCCGAATCGCTCTTGCCGACGTTATAGGCATCAAGATAGGCGTGGAGCTGGTCTTTGACCCGCAGATTGGCGGGGAAGATCAAAATCGAGGAAACCAGGGCATAGGAATTGTAATAAGCCAAGAAATCGATGGCCCCCCAGGCGTTGCTGGCACTGATGACGTTATTGTAGAAATCGGCGCTGGTGAGTTTCTCCTCCCAGTAGTTTATGAAGGTCTGCCAAGTCGGATCGGTAGCGCTGTAAGTGGTGGTTGGGGTGGGCGGCAAATCCGTGATGCTGTTTTCGTTGAAGTCGCCTCCGACCGCGCGGTTGTCCCGCAAAAACCAGTAGGTGGAGGTAGAGCTGTAGGGGTAATTGGAACCTTCGTATTTATAGACCGTATTCCACCGGTAAGCGCTGATGACAAGATCGTTAAGGGTGCTTTCCGAGACGGCGCTTGCGCTGGTGGAGAAAACCTTCTTGATCGCCGAATTCAAAGCAGCCAAGCCATCCGGGATGCTGTCCCCGCTCCCGGAATTTCGGTAAATGTAGAAGTTGGACGATTGGATTTTGCCTAAGGACGCACCCTTGCCGCCCGCAGCCACATCGGAAGCGATTTTGTTCTTTAAGGCGGTGGTGTATCCAATCGAAGAGGGCATGAGGTTGACATAGGAACTCTCGGTGGGGCGGAGCACCCCGACGATCTTGAGTTTGATGGGGTGATAGCGTCCCGTCGCATCATTCATAATCAAACTATTGTCGCTTTGAAGACGATAGAACTGGATGTCCTGAGTTGAGGCCGTTCCTTCGAATTGGTCGGTGAAATAGTTGAAGTGATCGATTTTCCAGGTGTTGATCGTCTGGGTTCCCGGGGTGATGGCGTTTCCGCTCTCCGCGTCATACATATCGAACCAGTCGCTGTTGAGATAGGCGTAGTAGGGCTTATAAGCGGCGTCCCCGTCGCTGTCATACACCAAATTTTTAAAAGAGATCTTGGTTCCGGCCTTGGCCGAGGAGAGAGCTTCGCTGCTGACGATCCCCAAATCCTGAAGAGTCGTGAAATCGATGCGGTTGTAGCGGTCGGTCACCAAGACGATCTCATCATAGTTGGTCGGAAAGCGGCCATAGATGCAATCGTACATCGAGGAAAGACCGGCTTCGTCCCCATAAAGCTCGTGGAAAACCGTCGCCGGAAGACCCGTGAGGGTGGAAACCACGTCGTTGGTCACGCTGCTTTCGGCATACTGATCAACGTTGATGGCCAAGGGCTTCCCGCCGCTGGTGGTTCGGTCCCCGTCCTGAGTCAGAACGTTAAAATTCAAATCCTCGCGATTATAAAGAATCTCTCGGGCCAGGCCGTTGGCTTTGGTTTTGTCGATGTAATTGAAGTAATCCTGATCGTAGTTGTTGCGGTGGGAGATGTAAGACGAACTCGAATTATCATAAACCACGAGATTGCCATCGTCCGGATACTCAGGGTTGTTGTTGGTTTTGTTGGCATTTGTGGTATAAGAATATTGCGCCGGCGAGATGGTGATCGGCATGCTGGAGGCCAAAGAGGACTCCACGTTGTCGACATAATTCGAGAAGCCGTTGGACACGGCGAGCACAAGCGAAACGCCGATGATGCCGAAACTGGAGGCCACGATGGTCAAAATCGTGCGGGCCTTCTTGGTCCGAATGCTGCCCATAGAGCTTTTGATGGCCGTCCAGAAGCTCATGGAGGTCTTTTTGCTGATGACTTTCCCGGAGGCGACAGTTTCCTCGAGGGTCAAAGGAGCGCTGTCTTTCGTGATGGCCCCGTCTTTCATCTCGATGATGCGACCGGCATAGCGCAAAGCCAGTTCCCGGTTGTGGGTGACCATGATCACGAGGCGGTCTTTGCTGATGTCTTTGAGGATCTCCATAACTTGAACGGAGGTAACGGAATCCAAAGACCCCGTCGGCTCATCCGCCAAGACGATCTTGGGGTTGTTGACGATGGCCCGGGCCAAAGCGACGCGCTGCATCTGGCCGCCGGAAAGCTGATTCGGCCTCTTCTTGGCGGAGTCGGCGAGACCCACCGAATCCAAGGCTTTGAGGGCCCGCTCGCGGCGAACGGAATGCGAAACGCCATTCAGCATCAAAGAGGTCTCGACGTTGGCGAGCACGCTTTGATGGGGAATGAGGTTATAGGTCTGGAAGACGAAGCCCACCATCTCGTTGCGGAAGGCATCCCATTCCGAATCTTTGAAATCGTGGGTGGATTTTCCATCGATCAGAAGATCTCCGGAGGTGTAATGATCGAGTCCCCCGATGATGTTGAGGAGGGTCGTTTTCCCGCAACCGGAGGGGCCTAAAATGGCTACAAAGCCTTTGTCGGGAAAGCTGAGTGAGAGCCCTTTGAGGGCCGTGAACGGTTTTCCGTCGATGTAGTAATCTTTTTTTATGTTTCGAAGTTCCAGCATTTTGTTTGCCTGAAAAGCGTTACAAATATAACACACGGAAACGAGCAAGTTGCCTAATAATTTCTCGGGTTTTTATACGTTGACAAAAACGTTAGGCGTCACCGCTTTAATCTTGGAAAAATTAAATTCGATAAGAAGGAGCTACAAAGTTTTGGTGACTAACCCGCGTGATACCCGTCTTCTGCCCTCGCATCACCCCGTTCATGACGAGGCCGACGTAATAAGGAAAAATCTCGAGGGTCCGATCAACCTCCAACTTTTTTGTAAATCTATTCTGAACGAATTTAATTGATGTTGGCATAAATAATGATAAAATCGTCAGATTGAAAGGGGAAAATATGACAAAAAAACAAACCATTACATTTTTGTTGTTTTCGGTAGCCTGTGCATCCGCCTTAACGTTGGTGGTGTTTGGGTCGTCTCAGGTTTCTGTTGCGCCAGTAAAGGCCGATTCGATTTCTCGCACTCTGACATTATCCGGAGCCAAGAACAAAATTCCGTCTGATTATGTCGCGAACAGTTATCTTAAGACACAGACCGATCTTGGCAACGATTTCTACCTTCGTTCTACGGTCAACTCCGGTTCGTCCGATACGGGTCTCTTTTGCACGTTTCCCGCCAACGCGAATGGAGTTGGATCCTACGTTTGTTCCGAAGCCCAAAAGAATTCCGGCCTCGTCCAGTCGATAAAGAACCTCACTTCGGTGACGCTAACGGTTTCCGGAACGAATGGCAATCCTTCTAATGGTCCGACCCATGGAATCTATGTCTCTTTTTACGACGCGCCAGGCTGGTTTGGTGCCGGCAGCAGTAGTATGCATCAATATTTTAACGTCACAATTCTCGCCGCCAACAGCCCACTAACCTTCAAAAAAGGGACAGACTGGACAAGCGACCACGTCGACACCTATTTTGAAATTGGAGTCGCTTCTAATGATGCAGCGATGGGAGCGTCCGTCGTTTCTCTTGTTTTCACCTATTCCTGCTAACTTTTTTAGCAGCCTAAGGGCTAACCTCTACGGAGATAGCCGCGCTTTTCTTCGCCCGAAAAGGCGAACCGGAATGCCTTTAAATCCGCCTTGGCCGTTGGCTTCGGATCTTCCCCAGAAGGGCCTCAAGACGGCCGAGAAGACAGCCAAAAAGCATGCCGCTTCCAATTCGGCGCAGTTTTTACGGCCAAAGATAGATACTGAGCCCAATGTTTAGCAACCCCCTTAAAAACTTTCTAAAAATGTTTTCTTTTTTCCGCGAAGAAATCCGCTAACAGGGCTTCGCATTCCTCGGCCCGAACCCCTCCTTTAACCAGAGGTCTTTCATTGGGGGGAGGAGCGTCATAGACGAAATATTTGGAAACGAGGGCGCCTTCTTTGGGATCTTTTGCCCCGTAGACCACGCGCCCAAGGCGGGCCTGAAGGATGGCTCCCGCGCACATCAGGCAAGGCTCAAGCGTCACATAAATCGTGGCGCCGTCGAGCCGCCAGTTCTGGAGTTTCTTTTCGGCTTTCCTCAGGGCTTCGATTTCGGCGTGGGAGGAAACGTCCTTTTTCTTTTCGCGGCGGTTATAACCCCTGCCGATGATCTGACCCTCTTTGACGATGAGCGCCCCCACCGGAATCTCCCCTTCCGCGGCGGCCTTCTTCGCGAGCAATAAGGCTTCGTCCATCCACTCTTCGTCACTCATGCTTCCATTATACAGGCAAAAGGAAAACCACCGCGCAGGGGATTCCCGATTAAGGATGCTTCCTTCCGGACCTGACCTGGTTCTCGGGGGTCTCCTCGCGATGGCGTTTCTATTATAGCGGCTGCGTTATTTCTTGGCGATCGGCTTTAGAACGGAGATGCCGTTCATATAGGGACGGAGCACCTCAGGGATGACGACGGACCCGTCGGCTTGCTGGAACTGCTCCAGGATGGCCGGGAAGACCCGGGAAGTCGCCAAGCCCGAACCATTGAGGGTGTGGCAGAAGTGGATGCTGCCTTCGTGATCCTTGTAGCGGATCATGCCGCGGCGGGCTTGATAGTCGCGGGCGTTGGAAACGCTCGAAACCTCTTTGTAGATGTGCATCGAAGGAATCCAGACCTCGACGTCGTAAGTGCGCGCCATCGAAGCGCTGCAGTCGCCGGCGGCCAATTTATCAAGCTGGTAGCAAAGGCCGAGGCCTTCGATGAGTTTTTGGGCTTTCTTGACGAGTTCGGCGAAGGCGTCGTCGGAGCCCTCCTCCGTGGTGTATTGAACCATCTCGACCTTGTTGAATTGATAGCCTCTCACGGTGCCTCTTTCGTCGGTCCTGTAACTGCCGGCTTCTTTGCGGTAGCAAGGGGTATAAGCGAAGAATTTCTTCGGGAGGTCATCGATGGGAAGGATCTCGTTGCGGTAAAGGTTCACCAGCGCCGTTTCGGCGGTCGGGAGCAAGAACTTCTTGGGGTCGGAATTGGCCAGCCAGAAAACGTCATCCCGGAATTTCGGGAATTGGCCGGCGGTAAAGCCGCTTTCCTCGTTTAAGAGGTGCGGGGGAAGGATGAAGGTGTAGCCATCGGCCAGGTGCGACTGGATGAAATAGTTGAGCAGCGCCCATTCCAGCTGGGCCCCCTGGCCCGTATAAATCCAAGTCCCGGTCCCGGCGATCTTGGCGGCTCTCTTATAATCGATAAGCCCTAAGGATTCCGCTAATTCGATGTGATCCTTTGGGGTAAAGCCTTCGAACTTCGGTTCTTGGCCGAAATGATAGATCGGATGGTTGTTCTCTTTGCCTCCGGACAGCAAATCGGGGTCGGGCAGGTTGGGGAGCACCGCCACGGCGTCGAAAATCTGCGCCTCGACGGCCTTGAGTTCGTCCTCTTTGGCTTTGTTGGCGGCGGAGAGCTCCTTCACCTTGGCGAAGATGTCCGGAAGGTTTCCGCCCGCTTTTTTGACGAGGGGGACGCTGGCGGAGAGCTTGTTCTGCTCGGCCTTGTTGGCTTCGACTTCCTTAAGGAGGGAGCGACGATGGCCAAACAGCTTCAGCAGCGGCTGGGGATCGAATTCCCAGCCCTTCTTCGCGAGAGCCGCTTTGATTTCCTCCGGCTTCTCCTCAATCAGCTTGTAATCGATCATAGGGTTTCCTCCGAGTCCTTAAGAACGGACTCATAATACGCCTTCAGGCGTTTTCCCGTTTCGAGGAGGGAATTCGCCTTGGCGGTGCGATACCCTTCGATTATAGTCGAAGCGAGTTTTCCCGAGCAGTAGGATTCGAAACCTTTGGCCGCCTTGTCGGGCGTTAGGAAGGCCAGGCAGTTCTTTTTATCGAGGAGGATCTCGCCTTCGACGGGTTTCCCCACGTAGAGGATCTGGGTCTTGCTGGCCATGGCTTCGAGAGCCACCAAGGCGTCAAACCGCGCGGAGGCGAAGGCCAGATACGAAGAGGCGCACATCATCCCCGAACGGAAGACGTCGTCTTCCACGATGGGGGAGAAGCGGAGATTTTTGGGGGCCTCCCGGTTGAGTTTTTTCAAAAGGAGGTCGTCTCCCAAGGTGGGAAGCCCAAAGAAAAAGAAACGCAAAGAAGGTTCGGCAGCGGCGATCGCGCTTAATTCCGCAACCGTTTCTTTGTCTTCGAAATCACCGATCGTGAGGGCGAACTTCGTGGTCGGCGGAAAACGGAAATAACGGCTGAAGACCCCCAATTCGATGGGATCGGACTTTTCAAAGCGGGCGAGATTAACCCCCGGGGTCAAAGCCCCGATGTGCGGGTTTTGGAGCCCGCATTGGACGAGAAGATCCCGCTCCGCCGAACTGGGCACGAGGATCAAATCCGCGGCTTCCAGCATCCGCTCCGCTTTGGGGGAGAGGGAATAGAAACCATCGTCGTCCCGGTCAAGAAAACGATCGTAAGGATCGTTCTCGCCATAAAGCGCACTCACCACGAGTTTCACGCCGTCGAACTTGGAATCGTGGGCTTTGGCCTCGTCGGAGGGAGAGATGAAGTGGGCGATGTCGGGCAGGGCGAAAATGCTTTCGACCCAACCGATGTCGGTCAGCTCCAACGCTCCCTTGAGGTTCTTCCTTAACCTCGTGCCCTCGAACACGTCGTTCTTGGGCCCGGGGTTATAGTAGACGAGGATCTTCATCAGGATTATTCGTCGTCCTTGCCGCTTCCGGAGACGCCATCGGACGAGGAAGCGTCCTGATCGATGTCGTTCGGGGTCACGATTTTGGCGACGGGCTTTTTGGAGGCTTCGTCGGAGGGAGCCACGAGGGCCGGGTTGATCTCCTCGACGGGGGCGGGGCCTTCGTCGGCTTCCGCGGATTCGTCGATGTGCGGCACGACGGCCAAGGAAGCCACTTTCTGGCCCTGGTCAAGGGCGATGATCTTGACGCCTTGGGTGTTGCGCCCGGCGATCTTGACCTGGGAAAGCGGCGTCCGGATGACGATGCCGTGGGTGGTGATGACCATGAGGTCCTCATCGCCATGGACGCACCGCATCGCGGAAAGTTCGCCGTTTTTGGCGCTCTCTTTGAGGGAGTAGACGCCTTTGGCGCCCCGTTTGGTGAGACGGTAGCCATCGTAGTGGCGAGCCGTGCCATCTTCCATCGTGATGTCGGAATCGGAAGCGTAACTGATTTTGCCATATCCAAAAGAGGTCAAAACCAAGATTTTGTCGCCCTCGAGCGAGGTCGTGATATCTACCAGATGCGACCCGTCTTTGAGGTTCATGCCCGAGACGCCGGCGGCGTCGCGGCCCATCGAGCGGACGTCCCCTTCGTGGAAGGAGCAGACCTTGCCATTGCTGGAGGCCAAGCCGATGACAGCTAAGCCGTTGGTTCTCTTGACGGCGAGAAGCGAATCGCCTTCCTTTAGGGAAAGGGCGCGTTTGCCGTTATTGTGGATGGAGGCGAATTCGGTCAGCGCGGTTCTCTTGACGACGCCGCCGACGGTGGCGAAGAAGAGATAGTCTTTGTCGGAGTAGTCATCGCACGGCACGATCGCGATGATCTTCTCGCTCTGGTCCAGGTTGAGCAGGTTGATGGCCGGCATGCCTTTGGAATCGCGGGCGCCGTCCGGGACCATATAGCCTCTCATCCGGTAGACTTGGCCCAAAGAACTGAAGAACAGGAGATCCGTGTGGGTCTTGGTGTGCAGCATGATGGAAACGATGTCGCCATTGGTGGTGCTGATGCCTTTGACGCCGCGGCCGCCCCTGTTTTGGGTCCTGAAGGTCTGGTCGTTCATTCGCTTGAGATAACCGTTTTTGGTTAAGACCACGATGATGTCTTCCTGCGGGAGGAGGTCCTCGTTATCGATGTCGGCGGCTTCGTTCGAAATCTCGGTCATGCGGGAGTCGCCGAAGCGCTCTTTGATGTCGGAGAGCTCTTGGATGAAGAGGTCGACGATGTGCTGTTTGTCGCTCAAAAGGAACTTATAACGCTCGATGCTCTTGGTGAGATCGGCGTGCTCGGCCTGAAGCTTGTCTTGCTCAAGCCCCTCCAAACGGCGGAGGGTCATGGCCAGAATGGCATCGGTCTGATCTTCGGTGAGGCCGAAGCGCTTGTTGAGTTTGGCGGCCGATTCCTCGTCGGTCTTGGAAGCCCGGATGATGTGAATGACCTCATCGATGTTGTCGTGGGCCAAAAGCAATCCCACCACGATGTGGTCGCGGTCGGCGTCCCTTTGAAGAAGGAACTTGGTCCGCCGCGTGAGAACCTCGAGTTGGAACTTGTTGTATTCCGAAATCAGGGAAGTGATCGGCAAAACCAGCGGCTCGCCATTGACGAGGCAAAGATTGATGACCCCGTAATTGATCTGCATCTGGGTGTGTTTGATGAGGTTGTTGGCGACGACCTCGGGAATCGAATCGCGGCGGATCTCAATCACGACCCGGATGCCTTCCTTGTTGGATTCGTCGCGGATGTCGGTGATGCCATCGATAACCTTGTCGCGGACGAGCTGGGCCATGTTCTCGATCATCGCGGATTTGTTCACCTGGTAAGGGATCTCGGTGATGATGATGCGGCTCCGCCCGCTGTCTTCTTCTTCGATGTGGAATTTGCTCCGAATCGTGACGGAACCCGTCCCGGTCGTGAAATAATCCAAAATGCCTTTCCGTCCCAAAATGACGCCGCCGGTCGGGAAATCGGGGCCATAAATGCAAGTGGTCATGAGTTCGAGCGGGGTGATGGCCGGGTTTTTGGCCAAGGCGATGCAGGCGTCGATGGATTCGGTGAGGTTATGGGTCGGCATGTTGGTGGCCATGCCCACGGCGATGCCTTCGCTTCCGTTCACGAGCAGGTTCGGGAAGCGGGACGGCAAAACGACCGGTTCTTTTTCGGTGCCGTCGTAGTTGTCGCAGAAGTCGACGGTATTCTTATCGAGGTCGCGGATGATCTCCACGGCCAGCTTCGTCATTCTGGCTTCGGTATAACGCATGGCGGCGGGTTCGTCGCCGTCGATCGAGCCGAAGTTGCCGTGCCCGTCGACGAGGGTGTATCGCATCGCGAAAGACTGGGCCATGCGAACGAGCGTCAAATACAGCGCGGCGTCGCCATGCGGGTGGTATTTGCCCATGACGTCGCCGACGATGCGAGCGGATTTCTTATAAGGCTTGCCCGGCTGCATGCCCGACTCGTTCATGCCATAGATGATGCGGCGCTGAACGGGCTTCAACCCGTCGCGGACATCCGGAATGGCGCGGCTTTCGATGACGGACATCGAGTACGAAAGGAAGGCCGTTTGGACCTCGTTCGTGATCTCGCGGTCGGCGAGGCCTGGCATGATGCCAGCCACGGCGGCGTTTTCTTTGGCGAGGTCGGCCGGGGTTTCGGGGGCGGCGGCTTGTCCCGCCGTTTCGGCCTTGTCGGCTTGCTCTTCCGAGGTTTCCTCGGTCAGCGTATCTTTCTTCTTGTCTTCGTTATCCATTGATTTGGCCTCCTATCAAATATCGAGGTTCTGCACGAACTTGGCGTTTTTGGAGATGAAGTCTTTGCGCGGATTGACGTCGTCGCCCATGAGTTCGGTGAAAGCCTTGTCGGCTTGGGCCGCGTCGTCGACGGTGATGCGGATCATCTTGCGGGCCTTGGGGTCCATGGTGGTTTCCCAGAGTTGCTGGGCGTCCATCTCGCCAAGTCCCTTATAGCGCTGGAAGGGGTAGCCGGCTTTGAGTTCAAGGGCCTTCTTCAGCTGATCGAGCTGATCGTCGTTATAGGCATAATACGACTGGCTCTTATAGTCGATCTTGTAAAGCGGCGGCTGGGCGATATAAACGAAGCCGCCGTCGATGAGGGGCTTCATGAAACGATAGAAGAAGGTGAGAAGCAAAATGCGAATGTGGTCGCCATCGACATCGGCATCGGTCATGATGACGATCTTGTGGTAGCGGATCTTGGTGACGTCGAAGTTCTCGCGGATGCCGGCGCCGATGGCCGTGATCATGTTGCCGATCTCGGCGTTCTTGAAGATGCGTTCCTCGGCGGCCTTCTCGACGTTAAGGATCTTGCCTCTTAAAGGCAGAATGGCCTGGGTCTGGCGATCGCGCCCGTTTTTGGCGCTGCCGCCGGCGGAGTTGCCCTCGACGATGTAGAGCTCGCAGACGCTCGGATCTTTGGACGAGCAGTCGGCCAGTTTCCCCGGCAAAGTCGTGAGCCCAAGGCTGGATTTGCGGATGGTTTCGCGGGCCACCTGAGCGGCGAGACGCCCTTTCGCGGCAATCTTGACCTTCTCGATGATGAGCTTCCCCTGATCGGGGTGCTCCAGGAGGTATTGCTCCAGTTGATCGCCGACGATCGTGGAAACGATCTTGCGGACTTCGCTGTTGCCCAGCTTGGTTTTGGTCTGACCCTCATACTGGGGGTTCGGATGCTTGACGGAAATGACGCAGGTGAGACCTTCGCGGCAATCTTCGGTCGTGAAGTTCGAGGCTTTCTCGTCGACGAGTTTGAACTTGCGGGCGTAATCGTTGATGGTGCGGTTGAGGGCCAGGTTAAAGCCCTCCACGTGGGTACCGCCTTCTTTGGTGGAAATGTTGTTGCAGAAAGAATAGACGCCATCGCTGTTGTAGTAGTCGGTCCACTGCAAGGCCGCTTCGACGTAAATTCTTTCTTTGCTCCCATCAAGCAAGGTGACCTCCTCGGCCCCTTGGCAATAGATGACCTCGCTATTGATCGGAAGTTTGCCTTGGTTGATGAAGGAAACGTACTCTTTGATGCCGCCGTTATAAAGGAAGGTGTCGGTGACGGGGTTCTCCTGCCGGAGATCGGTCAGCGTGATCTTGACCCCGCCGTTGAGAAAGGCCATCTGGCGGAGGTGGTTCTTAATCGTTTCGTAACTGAAGACGGTCGTCTCGGTGAAGATCTCCGGATCCGGCAAGAAAGTCACGGTGGTGCCGTGATCGGTGCAATCGCCGATCCTCTTGAGATGCTCCCCGATCTTTCCGCCATCGGTGAATTTGATGTCATAGATGCCGCCGTCTTTGTGGACGGTGACTTCCATCCACTTGGACAAAGCGTTGACGACGGAGGCGCCGACGCCATGCAAACCGCCGGAGACCTTGTAGCCCCCGCCTTCGCCGAACTTGCCGCCGGCGTGGAGGATCGTGAAAGCCGTCTCGACGCCGCTGAGGCCGGTCTTGCTGACGATATCAACGGGGACGCCGCGGCCGTCGTCTTGGACGGCAATGGACCCGTCTTTGTTCATCGTGACTTCGATGTTTTGGCAATACCCCGCCAAAGCCTCGTCGATGGAGTTATCGACGATCTCCCACACGAGGTGGTGCAATCCGGCGCTGGCGGTGGTCGCGATGTACATGCCAGGTCGTTTCCTCACGGCCTCAAGCCCTTCGAGCACTTGAATGTTGTCGGCCGTGTACTTTTCATCGGCCTTTTCAGCGTTCTTCTCGTTGGTGACGTCTTCCATCTTATAGGTGAATTTGTCTTCTTCGGCCAACGATTCCTTGGAGATGCCGCTCTCTTTCGCGGCCTCTTCTTCCTCGTCTTTTTCGATTTGGGCCTCGGTCTTCGCGGGTTCTTTTTTCACCGCCGTGAGATTGAGGTCGAGCTTTTTCTTCTTTTCGTCCGCCATGGTTATGTCCTCCTTATGGCTTTATGATCGGATACCTCGATATAGGAGGCTCCGTCGATGGATATTTGAGCCGCCGTCACAAACGTCTGACCAATTCTTCCGATGAGGCCGCTGAGACGGCGGGAATGGGCTTCATCCAGTTCGCTATAGACGTCATCCAGAACCGCAATGGGTTTCTTGGCCTCGTCTTCGATGAGGAAGAAGGGGGCGAGTTTGAGGGCGATGGCCGCTAGGCGGTTCTCTCCCTGAGACCCATAAGAGGCGATGTCCTCGCCGTCGAGAACGAGCGAGAAGTCCTCCCGGTGGGTTCCGATCGACGTGGCTTTGTGGAGGATGTCGCTTTCAAGGGTTTTCGCATAAGCCTTCGCGGCTTCTTCCTTAAAGGCGCCGTCTTTGACGAAGGGGCGATAGACGAGCGCAGCCTTCCTGTCGAGCCCATAGAGCTCGCTCGCGAGGTCGCTGAGGATTTTATTCAGCTCCCCGATATAAAGCCTCCGGTAACGGGCTAGCGGCTCGCTCACTTCGATCATCTGGTCGGTCACGACCCCAAGATAGGTGCGGTCCGGCTTGTTTCGCTTGAGCGCGGCGTTTCTCTCGTCGAGCAAGCGATTGTATTTCCCAATCAGCGAGAAGTAGTCAAGGGATTGCTTGGAGAGGTTCAAGTCCAGGAAGTTCCTTCTTTCGGCTGGGGGCCCTTTGAAAATCGCGGTGTCCTCAGGGGAAAAAAGAATCACGTTCACGAGCCGGGAGAGCTCGCTGAGACGATGGATCGGCTTCCCGTTGACGGAGATCCTCCGCCCCGTGGGGGTTAGGACGATCTCGATTTCGCGGGTGAGATCCCGTTCCTCGATCCGGGCTAAGATCCGGGCGCTATCAGAACCGCTTTTGATGAGGGCCCCCGGTTCGCTCGTGCGCCAGCTTTTGGCCAAACTCAAGTAATAGATGGCCTCGACCAGGTTCGTCTTGCCTGCGCCGTTGGCCCCCTCGATGACGTTGAGTTTCGAAGCGAAACTTAAAGACAGCGAAGGATAGTTCCGGAAATCCCGGAGCTCGAGGTGAGTGACATTCATCGGCTCACGATAGCGTAAGCATCAGAACCAACCCGAACGACATCGCCGGGACGAAGCTTCCGCCCCCGCCGAGTTTCCTTGCTTCCCCCAACCATTACGTCGTGGGACAAAAGAAAGCTTTTTGCCATTCCGCCTTGCTCGATGATACGGGCGAACTTTAAAAACTGCCCGAGAGTGATGCACTCACCCTCGATGGCAATTTTGTTAACGTCGGCCAACGTGTCTTTCACCACGGTGATATTTTACTACTACGTAGTAAAAAAAGGAATGGCTTTCCACTCCTTTTTAAGACAGCTTTTAAATAGCCTCTAAAACTTCACCGCGTCCTCATAGGCGTGATTAATTCCACGATGGAGTCATCTTTGGGGTCTTTGATGACGAAAGGCTTCATTTCGCCGATAAACGAAAGGACGACATCCTCGCTTCCGAGGGCCCTGACGGCCTGGCTGACGAAGATGGCGTTAAAGGCAATATCCAGCCTCTCGCCCGTGAATTGGATGGTGGTGAGTTTTTCGGCCCCCGAACCCGTTTGGTCGCTCGAGGATGAAACCTCGACGCTATCCTGAGCCATCGAGAGAAGCACGACGGCGGCCCGGTCGGTCGAAAGAACGGAGACGCGATCGACGGCGCTCAGAAGCTGCTGGGCGTTGACTTCGAGGAAATAATTGAAATTCGTCGGAATGATGGAACTCGAAACCGGATAGTCGCCCGAGATGAGGCGGCTGGAAACGAGGGTGGTCCCGAAACTCAGGATGACCTTGTCAGCCGAGGCGTTGATGTCCACCTCGGACCCCGGCTCAAAAAGCTTGGTGACATCGATCAGCGTCCTGGCGGGAATGTTGGCGGAGAAACGAAGGGCCGGATCAACCGCAATGCTTTTGCGGGAAAGCCTGGCGCTGTCGGTCGCGGTGGCCGTCAGCTTGCCAGCCTCGGCTTTGAGATTGATGGCCATGAGAATGGGACGGGTTTCCTTGTCAAGGGCGGCAAAGGCCGTTTGCTCGACGAGCCGGGTCAGATCGGCTGAATGAATCACAAAGCCGCTGCCGGTCTTTTCCATATCGATATCCGGGTATTCGTCGGCGGTTTGGCAGTTGAGTTTGAAGGTGGCCTTGCCATCGTCGATCTTGGCCATGCTCTCGTCGATGATTTCAAGAGAGATCTCTTCACCTTCGAGTTTGCGGATGACTTCCGAGAGGATGTGGGCGCTGATTAAGATGGATCCCAAGGATGAGTTTCGGATGATTTCCTTGTCGTTGAGGGTCGGAGGGATGAGCGTCCAAATGGAGATGTCGTCGTTGGAGGCCGTGATCTCCAGGCCGCGGTTTGTCATCTCGAGTTTGAAATTAAGCAAAGTCGGGGTCACGGACTTGGAGCCGATGGCGTGTCCGGCGATCAGTAAGCCTTTCAGGAATTGCTCTTTTTTGATTGTGAAACGCATATCTGATGCTCTCCTTCTTTTTTGGAATACTAATACTACTTATTACTAATCTCTGTTGAAATGGTGGACAAGTGGTGAGATGACGTTCTTTCTAGGCTGCGCTTATTGTATCATGAACCAGTTAACGGGTACTAGATTATCTTCGGTGCTTTCTCACGCTTTCAGTCGGCTTTCCAATTCGGACAAGGCCTTCTGGAGATTGCGATCTTCCTTGAGGGATTTCTCCACCTTGGACACACCGTTCATCACCGTCGCGTGGTCCTTGCCGCCGAAGGACTCCCCGATCTTGGTAAACGGGACATCCAAAAGGGTCCTGATGAGGTACATGGCGATATGCCTGGCCAGAGCGATTTGGCTCGTCCGGATTTTGCCGGTTAGCTGATAGGGAGCCAAATTATAGTAATCCGCGACCACGTTGATGATTTTCTCTTCCGAAAGCTTGGTTTTGTCGTTTTGGACGTCCACAAGACTTTGAACGGAATCCATCGCGGTATTGAGGTCCACGTGCTTGGTGGGGTGGATGTTAACCGTATAGAAAAGGAGGCGATCAAAGGCCCCTTCAAGTTCCCGCACGTTTTTATGGAACCGGTCGGCGAAATAGCCAATGACTTCCGGATCGAAATCCGAGACGCTAAGGCCGTTGGCCTCGATTCGAAGCCTAAGAATGGATTCGCAGGTCTCTTTTTCGGGGGCGTTGATGGAAAGGGGAAGCCCTTGCACGAAACGGGATTTAAGCCTTTCATCCAAGCCGTTAAGCTTGCTGGGGTGCTGGTCGGAAGTCAAAACGACTTGCTTCCCCGCCGCATAGAAATTGTTGTAGATGGAAAAGAAAGTTTCCTCGGTTTTCTGTTTGTTGACCAGGAATTGGACATCATCGACGAGAAGCACGTCAACCGAGTCTTTGAACCAATCGACGATGTTGTTATCGCCTTTGTCGCCGGTGACGTATTTGACGTATTCATTAAGGAATTCCTGGGCGTGAACATAAAGAACCCGCAGATTCGGGAATTTCTCTTTGATCGAATTGCCAATCGCGTGGAGAAGATGGGTTTTGCCCAAACCGGAATCCCCATAAATGAGGATGGGGTTATAAAGTTTCCCAGGATTCTGAGACACCATCAGAGAGGCCTGGTAGGCTTCGCGGTTGGAAGGCCCTACCACAAAAGTCTTGAAGGTGTATTGAGGATTAAGATAACTATCGGCGAAATAGGCCGGTTTGACGGGTTTGGCTTCCACGGTTTTTTTGACGTCTTCGAGTTTGACGAATTTGATTTCGAAATTCGATTCGGTGGCTTCTTTCACCACTTCATCGATCATATCCTTATATTTCGTGGAAAGGATCTGAACGGCCAAACCGGAATTGGCCACCACGATCATTTGATTTCCGCGAACGGAGTCGATGTAACTCCCATCGAAGAAGGAATCATAGACCAGCGGATCATCCATTCGATCTTTTATTTTAAGAAGGATCCGATCCCAGAGCGCGGCGATCTCGCTGATGCTTTTTTCCATAAATGTAACCGCCAAGAATCTAACATATCCACAGGGGCAACTCACGCAAAAATAACTAAAAAACGATTTATCCACAATCCAGGTTCCAAAAACGCCCCACAAAGGCCATCAAATACGTTTTCAACAAAATCATGAATGTGAATAAAATGTGGGGAAGTAGACCGGTTTTTATTCTTTGTGGAAAAGGTCTTAAAAACAACACTTACCAACACTTAAACATTAAGGAATAAACTTCACTGGACCTAGATTTAGCGGTGTTCGTCAACCGGGCTTGGAAAACTTATCCCCGTCTCTGTTAATTGTTTGGAGAGGCCTTGGAATCGTCTCCTGATTTCTCGGTAATGAACAATAAATAGCGGCAGCGCCTTAAATAAGGCGTTTCATAGCGCGTTATTGGATTTATCTTTCGTTTTGCCCGTTCTCGTTTAAGTCGTTCTCCACAATTTACAATAACCTCTTATTTTTCTTTCTCGAGAGACGGTCGACCCCGCCTCTTGCGCGCGTACGTGTTATTTCTTTATTGTCTTAAAACCTCCTAAAACCTATAATCTATCCGCACGCAAGTGAACCTCGGAGGAAAAGGATATGAAGAAAACGTATCAGCCGTCTAAAGTGAAGCATGCCAATATGGCTGGCTTCCGCGCCAGAATGGCGACCCCGGGTGGCCGCAGCGTCCTCGCGCGTCGCCGGGCTAAAGGCAGATCCAAAATCGCCGACTGATTCCTGCCAAGGCAGGATTTTCGGTTTTTAGAGGAATCGATGAAAAGACTCAACCGGATTCTAAAACATCAGGAATTCGATGATATCATCCGTTCCTCCCCCTTCATCAAAAATCAGCACTTTGTCATTCATTTTCGTAAAAACGAAAAAAAACTCGCCCGCATTGGCGTTCTGGTTTCCAAAAAGAATGGCAATGCTGTGATTCGGAACAAGATCAAGCGCCAAATTCGGGCCATCGTCGGAGCCCACTTGGACTTATCTATGGGACTCGACATCGTCATTATTGCCCGGACCACCTATGACACCGCGAAATTCCACGATGAGGAAACGGAACTCGCTTCCTCGTTAATGAAGATCGGAGAAAAAAATTGAAAAAAAGCACCAAAGCGAAAATCCTCGGCGGAATGGCCTTGTTGGTTGGGGCCGTCATGCTTTCCAGTTGCACCGCGAATTTTTGCTCCAACCTCGATAAAGCCAACATTGCCTATCCCTACGAACAAGGCGTGACGGTTTACTGTGATAAAGACCAAATCCCCAGCGAATATCTAGACGCCTCGTTAAGCTGGCAACCCTACAAAGACGAAGGAAACACCGATTTATGGGCTTATATTCCGGTCAATTCTGATGGTTTTTACGCCGCAAAAAAAGCGACTTACCTCACCAACACCATCATCGGCACCGCCTATAGCGATTTGTACAACATTCCTTCTTATGATTATTGGAAGGGCATGGATCAGAAACTTTTGGATGCCGCCATCGCCCAAGACGCGTCGGAGAATGGCAAGGTCGCTGTCGATATTCAAAAAACCGTCACCGCCGTCGAACTCAATCCTTTCGATCAGCCGGATTGCCTCGGAAACGAAAGCGGCATCATCGCGAACGCCGACAGCATTCTCAGAAACTACGGTTATCTGAAATTCTATGGATCCGATAGCAACAATTGGACCAACTGGGATAAGTGGACGGCCGAACTTAAGACGTCTTTGGGTGTGGCGGTCTGCCCCAATAGCGATTTCGCCACTCTTTACCAAAATGACATCAACACCATCACCAACGCCGCTCGCGCTTGCATCAGCACCACCGGAGGGAAATACGGGCATTACGGGAGCAGTTCCAACTGGGCCGTTCAGATTGCCGCCACCAGTTGGGGCCAAGCCTGGGGCAAGGGTTTCCTCGAAGGGCTGATTGTTTACCCCATTGCTTGGATGGTCGATACTTTCTCATTTTCTTTGGATGCCAGTTTGACGGGATGGGGCCAGATTTGGGCCATTATCTTCGTCACTCTAATCGTCCGATTCCTCCTTATGGGTTTGACTTTTAAGAGCACCCTCGATCAGCAAAAGACCCAAGCTTTGCAACCTCAGGTCGCCAAACTTCAGGCCAAATACCCGAACAGCAACACCAACAAAGCCGAAGCCGCTCGTCTTTCCCAAGAGACCATGGCGTTATATAAGAGGAATAAGATCAACGTTGCCTCGACTTTCATCGGACTGGTGTTCCAGTTCCCGATTTTCATCGCGGTGTGGGGAGCCCTCCAAGGCAGCGCCGTCTTGTCCTCTGGCGAATTCCTCAACCTCCGTCTTTCGGACAGCATTTCGTCCGTGCTCTTTAACTTCTCCGGCGGATGGTACGTCAATACCACCGGCTGGTGGACCGCCCTCGTTCTCTTTATTCTCATGGCCGGGTTCCAGTGGGTCAGCATGATGCTCCCGCAATGGATGACCAAAGCCAGAACCAGGAATCAGATCAAGGTTACGGCCAATCCCGCGCAGGACAAGAGTGCCCAAACCATGAAATGGGTGATGTACGGCATGCTTATTTTCACGATTATCATGGGCTTTGCTTTGCCGGCCGCCATGGGAGTCTATTGGGCCATCGGCGCCATCATTTCCATGATTCAAACCCTTATTACGCAATACTTTATGGCGCGCCGCGACAAAAAACTTAAAGAAGGAAGGATATAAACATGAAGCAGTACGCGAACAAGACCGTCGAGGATTGCCTTGCGGAGGCCAGCAAGGAATTAGGGGTTCCCACTGAGCAACTCGTTTATCGCGTGATCGAAGAAAAGAAAGGTCTTTTCTCCAAGAAGGCCTCAATCGAGGTTTATGAAGTCAACGACGCCGTGACCTTTGCCCAAGACTATCTCAAGACCGCCATCAGCGGCATGGGCATCGATATCACCACCGAAGCCAAAGTCGAAGAGGATATCATCCACGTCACCATCAATTCCGAACGCAATCCGGTCCTCATCGGAAAAAACGGACGCACGCTTCAATCTCTTAATGAGCTGGATCGCCTTGCCGTCAGCAACAAATTCCGTCATCGCTATCGGATTCTTCTCGATGTCGGGGGATACAAAGAGGACAAGTACTCGCGCATCGCCTACGTCGCCAAGAAGACCGCCAATGACGTTCTCAAGAACCACGTTGACGTGAAACTCGATCCGATGACGCCAGACGAAAGAAGGGTTGTCCACAACACCCTTACCGGCCTGGCCCACATCAAAACCGAATCCTCAGGCGAAGGCTCCGATCGCGCCGTAACGATTAAATACGTTGAGTGATTGAAACCCCCGGAAGCGAGCTTAGCGGCCCGCTTCTTTTTTTGGATCAGGCCGCGGCGAAGAAAAAACCATTTCCAAAAGAAACACGGACCGACGCGATAAACATCCAATCCTCGTATAATATCCGCATGAGCAATGTCATCGTGGCTTTGGCGACGGCGCCTCTCAAAAGCGCCTTGGCCCTCATCCGGCTGTCGGGAGAAGGCGTTTTTGCGATGACCGATGAGGTTTTTTCGCATAAAGTCAGCGGAATCCAAGAACATACCATGTTTTTCGGAACCCTCAAAGACGAAGGCGAAACCATCGACCAGGTGGTTTTGTTGGCTTATCCCGGCCCCCATTCGATGACGGGCGAGGATGTTGTCGAGATTTCTTGCCATGGCTCGCTGATCATCACCAACGAAATCATCGAATGTTATCTCAAAAGAGGCGCCGTCTATGCCACCCGGGGAGAATTCTCCAGCCGGGCCTTCTTCAACGGGAAGATGGATCTGGTCGAAGCCGAGGCGATTAATGAGCTCATCAACGCGACGACCCAGGAGGCCAAAAACCTTTCGTTATTATCCCTTGAGGGGAAAACCAGCGGTCTCATCAAACCGCTTAAAAAAGATCTCGCCGACCTCTTAAGCCTCATCGAAGTGAACATCGATTTTCCGGAATACACCGATATCGAAGAGGCTAACGAAGCCAAAATATCCGCCAAGATAAAAGAAATCAGGAAAAACGTTTCCTCGCTTATTCGGGGGGGCGAGCAAGGGAAAATCATCAAAGAAGGAATCAAGGTTGCCATCGTGGGCGAGCCCAACGTCGGCAAATCCTCGCTTCTAAATGCTTTGATGAATGAAGAAAAAGCCATCGTGAGCGAAATTCCGGGGACCACTCGCGATGTGGTCGAGGGAGATATCAACCTCAGAGGGGTGGCTCTTCATTTGTTGGATACCGCCGGTATTCGGGAAAACGCCGATCATCTCGAAGCCATGGGGATCGCCAAAAGCGAAAAATCCATCGCTGGAGCCGATGTCGTGGTGCTGGTGGTCGACGCCACCAAAGGACTTCAAAGAGAAGATGAAAAAATCCAAAAGATGGCCGGTCCGAAGAAAACTGTCATCACGGTTTATAACAAGGAAGATCTCTTGCCTAAAAAAGAAACGGGGAAACTTTACGTCAGCGCCCTAAAAAAAGACATTCAGCCCCTTCTTGATAAGATTTATCAGGAATTGAATCTCAGCGAAGAGGCTTTTGTGGCCCCCTCGCTTTCTTCAATTCGGCAAATCGGGCTTTTGAAGAGAATCGACAATTGCTTGGCCCAAGCCCAAGAAGATTGCGCGAAGAAAATCCCCGTTGATTTGGTCTCTGCCAATCTTTCAGCGGCTTATAACGCCGCCCGCGAACTTTTAGGCGAAGACGCGACATTGGATTTGACCGACGAAATATTCTCTCGATTTTGCGTGGGGAAATAATATGTTGGACAGCCATTGCCATCTTAACGACGAAAAGTTATTCTCGCGAAGGGAAGAAGTCATCAAAAGCGCTCATGAGGCCGGAGTAAGCACTCTTTTGGTCATAGGTTGGGATTTGGAAAGTTCAAAGAAGGCCATTCAAATCGCTCATGAAAGTGAGGGAATTTTCGCCGCGATTGGACTGCACCCCGAAAACATCGCCGGTGCTCCCGCCGACTTTTTGAACGAAATCAAAAAACTGGCAAAGGATGATAAAGTCATCGCGATCGGGGAAATCGGGCTCGATTATCACTGGTACAAAGATCTGGCGATTCGGGAAGCCCAAAAAACGTGGTTTATCCGTCAGATTGATTTGGCCAACGAACTGGCCCTTCCGATATCCATTCACGCCCGGGACGCCTCTGAAGACACTTACGAAATTCTGTCAAAGCACCCACCGCTTCAAAAAGGCGTTCTCCATTGCTACAGCGGGTCGCCTGAGATGCTTCGCAGGTTCGCTGCTTTGGGGATGTATTTCGGCTTTGATGGCCCCATCACTTATAAAGGATCGGCAATTCCTAAAGCCAGCGTTGTTGCCTGCCCCTCGGATCGGCTTCTCACCGAAACCGATTCGCCCTATTTGACCCCCGAGCCCAACCGCGGGAAAATCAACGAACCCAAATTCCTCAAAAATATTTTTGACGAGATGACGTTGCTAAGAAAACAAAACCCCGAAATCTTAGAAAAACAGATCGAAGGAAACTTTAAAAAACTATTTCACGTGGAACCGACAAAATGAAAAAATACCCTGCCTTAATTGTCGTTGAAGGAAAAACCGATAAAGATTTTATCGACTCTTTTTTGGACTGTGATATTATCACCACCAACGGGAGCGAGGTTTCACGTGGAACCATTAATTTCATCAAAGAGGCCGCAACCAAAAGAAAGGTGATTGTCTTGACGGATCCTGACGCTCCGGGTTCTCGGATAAGAAGCATTCTGAATGACAGCGTACCCGGCTTGGAGAACGCCTTCGTGCCCAAAGAAAAATGTATAAAGCGTCATAAAGTAGGAGTAGCCGAATCGTCCAAGAACGTGGTTTTGGAAGCTTTGTCTAATTTGGTTCCGGGAGCCCCCATTAAGGAAAGCGACCTAACGATTAACGATTTGTGCGAGTTAGGGTTGATTGGGTGCGATCGTTCCTCCGAAAAACGGAAAATCCTTGAGGACAAACTGCACCTGGGACACACGAACGGGAAATCTTTCTTAGGACGTTGCCAAGCGCTTGGATTGTCGAGAAAAAATTTGGAGGCAGCCCTCAATGGATGAGAAAAGCTATTTTGAGAACATTGCCGAATATAAGCTCTTAGCCAAGCATGAAGTTGGGCAAAACTTTTTAATCGACAGCGAAGCGGCCAAAAAAATCATCGCTCTGGCGGACATCGAGGCCCAGGACAAAGTCTTAGAAATCGGTTCCGGGGCCGGATCTTTGTCCTTTTTCATCGCCAAAGAAGGAGCTCAAGCCGATCTCATCGATATCGACGAAGGTTTGGTAGCGAAACTCGCTGAGGATTTTCGAGAAGAGAATAACCTTCATTCATTAAAGGGAAACATCATGAGATGGGATGTGTCTCCCTATTCTAAAATCATTGGAAACCTCCCTTATTACATCACTTCCGGAATTATAGAGAAGATTCTTTTGGAAGCCGCCGGTTGTGACAAGGCGGTTCTGATGGTTCAAAAAGAAGTCGTTTCAAGATTTACCGCCAAAATCGGATCCAAAGATTATGGGCCGTTGCCGCTCCTGATTAATTATCGTGCCTCTTTAGTCAAAGCCTTTAATGTTCCGCGAACGTCTTTTTCGCCATCTCCTCATATCGAATCCTCGGTTTTTGTCTTAAATTTCAACAAAAACGTCAAAATCGAGGACGCCAAAAACCTTTATGCTTTAGCTTCCCAACTTTTCCTTCATCGGAGGAAAACCATTCAAAACAACCTGATCAGCGTTTTGCAAAATAGCGACAAAGCTTCCTCGATTCTTAACAAATGCGGGATTTCAACGACTAAAAGACCCGAGGAACTTTCTTTAGCGGACTACCTTAACCTTGTTTCTCAATTGCATTAGGCCTTTAACCTAGTAAAATCTTTTTGCGCGAACCATGTTATTTGCAAAAAATTCACTTGTCGTCAAATCATACGCGAAGATCAATGTCTCTCTTCGCGTTTTGTCGAAGCGGCCCGACGAATATCACGAACTCGAAATGGTCAATCTCCCTCTCGAACTTCACGATGTCATCGAAATCGAAAAGGCCCCGACCGTTCCAGACACCTTCATTACCTGTGATGACATCGGTCTCGCTAACGCTCGGCATAATCTTTGCAAAAAAGCCGTGGATGCGATGCGTGACGAATATCATTTCGACGATAACTTCAATATCCATATTCATAAAGAAATCCCCTTTGCAGCCGGTTTGGGCGGGGGGTCTTCCAACGCCGCGGCCGTGATTCTTGCCATTGTTGATTTGCTGCATCTTAAAGCGGATCCCGTCGTTCTTAGCCAAGTCGGGAAATCCATCGGTGCCGACGTCCCTTTTTTCCTTTTGAATAAACCCGCTCTCGTGACTGGAATCGGAGAAAAGATTCAAGTCATTCATGTCATCAATTCATATCATTGTTTGATCGTAAAGCCGGTTCAAGGCTTAAGCACGACCAGCGTCTTCGCGGTGGCCGACAACTTTGTTCGCACGCCTATTGACACCCAAAACGTAATCAAGGCCTTGGGGACCGGCAACGACGATCTATTGGCCCGCAGCATCGGAAACGACCTCTACGCCCCCGCAAAATCGCTTTTGCCCGAGGTTGAAACGGTTGTAAATTCCCTTAAAGGGGATGGATTTTCCATCGTCAGCATGTCGGGCAGCGGGTCCGCTGTCTTTGCCTTGTCGCTCGATCAGAAAAAAACCAAAGACGCCGCCAAAAAATACGAGAAACTTGGCTACGTTGTCCGTTTAACTAAGACTTCGATTTAACCTTGTTTTATAATTAATACCATTGTTCCGCCGAATCCCTCAAAGGGAGAAGGAGTTTTTATGGATAAATACGCCATAATTCTAGCCGCTGGCAAGGGTTCCCGGATGAAGAGCAAAAGGGAAGACATCTCCAAGGTTTCGTTTCCGATCTTGGGGCAGCCCCTCGTCAAATACGTTATCGAGGCATTAAAACCCCTGTCTCTTAAAGAAATCGTAGCGGTTATCGGATTTGGAGGCGCCACTTCCGAACCCATCGTTAAAGACGACTGCAAGGTGGTTTGGCAAAGAGAGCAAAAAGGCTCTGGTCACGCGGTTATGATGGCGGCCCCCGTTCTTGAAGGAAAAGAAGGCGAAACGATCGTTTGCTGCGGAGACACCCCGCTTTTAACCTCTGAAACCCTGGCAGCTCTTTTTTCCGAACATGAAAACAGCAGAAACGCCTTAACCGTCATGACCTCGATTCTCGAAGATCCTTTCGGTTATGGAAGAATCGTCAAAAAAGGCGGTAACGTGATTAAAATCGTCGAACAAAAAGACGCGGGCGAAAAGGAAAAAAATATTAAGGAGGTCAATGCCGGAGTCTATATTTTTGATAACAAAGAGCTTTTTAAGGCCCTGAAGCATTTGACCACTAACAACGCGGCCGGAGAATATTATTTAACTGACGTTATCGGAATTTTCGTAAAAAAAGGCTTCAAAGTTGGATCGTTCGCGGTCAGAGACGTCGAAGAAACCTATGGAGTGAATGACCGTTCTCAATTGGCTCTTGCCGGGAAAATAATCCAAAAAAGAATCAATAAGGCTTTGATGATTTCTGGGGTCACCATCGAAGACTCGGACACTACCTATATCGCTCCTGGGGTTACCATTGGCCCAGACACCATCATTCGTCCAGGAACATTTCTTTTTGGAAACACTCGTCTCGGAGAAGAAAACCTTATCGGTCCAAATTGTTATTTCCAAAACGTCGTAGTCGGGAACCACAACGAGATCATTTATTCGCACCTTGTTGACACGAAAGTCGGGAACGACACAATTCTAGGGCCTTATCTTAGAACGCGCAAAAACGTGATTATTCACGATCGGGCTCATATCGGAAATTTCAATGAAATCAAAAACACGGAATTTGGCGAAGGAAGCAAAGCGGCCCACCTTTCTTATCTCGGCGATTCGGCAATAGGGAAAGACGTCAACGTTGGATGTGGGACCATCATCGCCAATTATGATGGCGTCAACAAATTCCATACGGACATCAAAGATAAAGCCTTTATTGGCTCGGGATCCACCATCATTAGCCCTGTGATTGTTGGCGAAGGAGCTTTTGTTGCCGCCGGTTCGACCATCAATAAAAACGTGCCAGCCGACGACATGGCCATCGCTAGGCAAAGACAGGAGAACAAAAGAGGCTATGCCAAGGTCCTCCATGAAAAAGCTTTAGCCAAAGCCAAACTTAAAAAATAAATTTCCTTGCCTAACATATATATATACCGATTTTAAATTAAAAAATTCTTAGGAAAACCTCGTCCAGAGGCCGCCTATTTTATAAATTGGTTCCTTTTGCCTTTCCGGTGGTAGTATCTTAATTGAGGACAAGCCATGGATTGGATAGGAGTTTATGGCCACAACATTTATATAGACGACAGACTTGTCGGCTATATTTCTGGAAATCAGCAAGACGGCAACGCCATACTTTTCATTTCGGGGCACAAATTCGCAGTTTTGACGGCAGAAGGTGAAATCGACATTAACGCTCAAAAGGTTGGATTGATCGATAATGGGGGCGACGTATATTTTAAAAAGAAGCTTGTAGGGGAGATAGATTCGAAGAACGATCTTAGGTTTTATGGATCAAAACTTAAAATTTAATAGACGAGGATATTATTAATTAATAAATGTAAATATTCGCTAAGATGTAACTCAATCGAAAATATTAGTACCATAATATAGATACCGAGAGCGGCAAAACTGCCGCATTTTTATTTCTTTTTTTCTGAGAGAAAAAACCTCTTTTTAATGGGAAAAAGATTTTTTTCATGTCAACAAATCCTCTTGTTTGTGTAATTTCAAATGCGTTACAAAAGCGTTACATATATAATCAGTTAGAGGATTCATAAAATGTCGAGAACAACTATGAATTTGCGAGTCGATGCTAATTTGAAGAACAGTGCTGAAAAAGTTGTTTCTGATTTAGGTCTTTCAATGTCAGCGGCCGTGGTTTTATTTTTAAAAGCCGTGGTCAGAGAAAAAGGGCTTCCTTTTGATGTTAAGGTTTCCCGAAAGGCAAAAACCAAAGAAAGTCAAAATCCAAATATATTTTTGAGCCCGAAGAAAACCAAAAGAAAGTTTGACCTTCCTGGTTCTACTTCAATCAAGAACGCAATTAACAAATTATAAGGAAACGTTCTAAAATTATAAGGAGGGTTATAGAATGAACAAAAAAAGCGATGTTTATTTTGCTGATTTTCGTGTTCGCGTTGGCGAATCCATCACCCACAAGCTTCAGCGACTATTGATCAAGGGCGGGATCGATACTATAAACTTCGATGGGAAATTTGTTGCCATTAAGATGCATTTTGGGGAATTGGGCAACCTTTCTTTTCTTAGGGCCAATTACGCAAAAGCGGTAGCCGATTTAATCAAAGAACGGGGAGGGAAGCCCTTTTTGACGGACTGTAACACACTTTATCCGGGTTCGCGAAAAAACGCCCTGGATCACCTCGACTGCGCCGCCATTAATGGTTTTAGCGAGGCCTCTACGGGTTGCCACGTCATCATCGGAGATGGCCTTAGAGGGACTGACGAAATCGATGTCCCTGTTCATAACGGGAATTTGATTAAGGAAGCCCACATCGGACGGGCCATCATGGATGCAGACGTGTTTATCTCTTTAACCCATTTCAAAGGACACGAAGAAACGGGGTTTGGCGGCGCCTTAAAAAACATTGGCATGGGTTGTGGATCTCGAGCCGGCAAAATGGACCAACACAGTTCTGGCAAGCCTCAGGTCGACACTTCGAAATGCCGTGGATGCAAAAGATGCGCGAAAGAATGCGGGTCTGATGCTATTTCCTACCCCAACGGAAAGGCCGTGATTGATTTGAAAAAATGCAAAGGGTGCGGGCGCTGCATCGGAGCCTGCGGGTTTGACGCCATTTCACCACTGTCCTATATTGCCAACACCATCTTAGATAAGAAAATTGCCGAATATGCCATGGCCGTAACTTATGGGAGGCCGTGTTTCCACATTTCTTTAATCATGGATGTCTCCCCCAATTGCGATTGCCACGGAGAGAACGACGCCCCCATTATTCCCGATGTTGGGATGTTTTGCTCTTTTGACCCGGTGGCTCTTGATCAAGCTTGCGTTGATTTATGCAATAAGCAAGAAGCCATTATCAATAGCCAACTTGGCGAAAACCTCGCAAAAGGCCCCGGAAAAACGGGGAACGTTTTCCACGATAGCAACGTTTCGACTGACGATAAGTCAGCTCTTGAGCACGCCGAAGAAATTGGCTTAGGAACTAGAAATTACGAATTGATTGTCGTTAAATGAAGCCTCGGTCACTGGAATGAATCAGTCGAGATTTGACGAAGTTGAAAAACTGATCAAAATGCTTTTAGGAGAGATGCCTCAATTTTCGGACTGGGCCTCAAAAGCATCCGCTGATGAGGTTAGTCGAAGAAACTTATTACGTGGGCTGATGAATCTGTGGAACTCCATGGCCTTGAATCCGGAATTTGTTAAACTCCAAGACAAACTTCTTCAAGAAGAATTGAGCGAAAAAGGTGTCATTTCGGTTTTTAAGCTTCCAGCAACCTCAATTCCAAAAATAGCCTCATGGGAAGGGGACATTACGAGGCTTCAAAGCGATGCTATTGTGAATGCTGCAAACTCCCAAATGTTGGGTTGTTTCGTCCCTGGCCACAACTGCATTGATAATTGCATCCATAGCGCAGCGGGCCTTCAGCTTCGAGAAGAATGTTTTGAGATCATTAAAAGGCAAGGGCACGAAGAAGGGCCGGGCGGGGTCAAACTGACCCACGGATACAATCTTCCTTGTTCATATGTTCTTCAAACGGTAGGCCCCGTCGTTAATGGTCGCCCGACAAATCAAAATGAAAAAGATTTGGCATCATGCTACCTTTCTTGTCTGGATCTTGCCACCGCGAAACACTTCAAAAGTCTTGTCTTCCCCTGTATTTCAACCGGCTCCTTCTCGTTTCCTCATCTAGAAGCGGCGAAAATCGCTGTTCACACCGTTGAGGAATATCTCAACGAGCACAAAGCAGCCCCGGCAGTTATTTTCGATGTTTTCCTCGACATTGATTTCGAGGCTTATAACGCCCTATTAAATTAATTTACCCTGAAATTCTTAGAGGGAAACGTGTTTTTATTGATTGCCCGAAGATAAAATCTAAATTTTGTGAACGAACTTTTCGTTGTACTGATCGCGGGGGCCCGGGATTTCTCCTTCTGAATGGCCAATGATAACGATATTTAATGGAAAGATATGTTTAGGAAGCTCCAAGATTTTGCTGACTTGTTTTATTTCGTGTTTAATTGGGAAAACCCCACACCAAACCGCCCCAAGGCCAAGATCGGTTGCGGCCAAAAGAATGTTTTCGGTGGCTGCCGAAGTATCTTCGATCCATAGTTGGGAGGCGAAAGGAACGAAGCGAAGAGAGTTGCCCGCCACGACGATCATTAAGGGTGATTTGTATTTGGCATAGCCTACTTTATTAAGCTCGGCGATTTTGGCCGGATCCCTGATGACGTAAAACTCCCACGGACGAAAATTCATGGCGCTAGGCCCTGACATGGCCGCGTGCAAAAGGTAATCGATTTCCGCATCGGTTACCGCCTGGTTGGCAAAGGAACGGACGCTGCGCCTTTTCAATAAAACATCTTTTAATTCCATAAATCTTCCCTCAGCCACATTATAGGAATATGAATTTTAATATACACTAAAAGTGATTAAACCGAACTTTCTGTCGTTGCAAGAGGCGACAATAGCAAAGGCCTTGGAAAAATTAAGTGATTTTTAATAAATCGCCAAGAGAATCAATTTTTTTGTCGCATACAGAGTTTTTTAAAGCGGGGCCGATGCCGATGGCAAAAAAACCGCCGTTCCTCGCTGCTTCGATGCCAGCCGCCGCGTCTTCTACGACCGCGCAATTCTTCGGTGAGAGATGAAGTTTATCGGCGGCCTTGAGAAATACCTCAGGATTTGGTTTGGAATGGGTTATTTCGTTCCCATCGACGATGGCATCGAAATATTTTTTTATACCAACTTGATCGATTATGAATGAAGCGTTTTTACTGGAAGAACCAACCGCCAAAAGGACGTTCTTGGATTGAAGCTGCTCTAATGCTCTCCTCGTTTGATTCGAAACGTCAGAAGGCTTCATTGTTTTAAGAAAATCACGATAAATCCTGTTTTTTTCATCAGCAAAAACGATCTTTTCCTCTTCGGAATAAACTTTTTTTGATTTTTCCAAAATAATATTCAAACTATCCATTCTCGAGACCCCCCGCAGACGATCATTGTCTTTTTCGTTAAAGGGTATTCCAAGATTGTCGGCCAGTTTTTTCCAAGCCAAATAATGAAATCGGTCTGTGAAAACAATTACCCCATCTAAATCAAAAACAATTCCTTCAAACATTTTTAATGCTCCTTATTTTGGTGTTTCTTCGGTGGATTACCGCTTCTTTGATGATTCCGTCCTCAACAAAACGGATTCGCATCCCTTTTATTTGCTTGGGAAGATTGGGTTTAAAATGTATCCTTCCTTTGACGTGATGCAAACCGGCGAAACCATAAACAGAAGACAAATAGGCTCCGCCAGAGCTGGCTGGATGGGTTCCTCCGATGTAAATGGAGCCAGCATATTGTTTTCCGCCCCCTGTTAAATCAATAACGGCGCTATTGAGGAAAAAGCGGTATGCCATATCTTTATTTCCGACTTCGGAAGCCAAAAGGCTATACATGCAGGCGCTTAAAGAGGATCCGTGTTCGGTTCTCGGTTCATAAAAAGAAAAATTGGCCTTCTTGATTCTCAAATCAAATTCGGAAGGAAAAGTAACCAGCGTCGTTACGACATCGGCTTGTTTTATAACCTGAGTTGGAGTTGCCACGCCACGTTTTCCGCCCCAATACTCATTCGGATTTTTTAATCGGGAACGAACTTCCTCCAATGTCACATTTTCCTTCTTGAAATAACCTTCGAATTGTTCAATTAAACCGTTTTTTTGAGGCAACGGGACATACAATTTATTTAAGAATTTCGATATTATTTTGGGAGAAAAAGGAGCAACCATTGCCAGGGTTTTATTGTATTGAGATGGGTATTTTTGAGAATAAATCTTAAGAATTTTCGAGATCTTCTTTAAAACGTTCAAGACAAGATAATTTGTATAGGCGTTGTCATTCACCCTTTCGTGATATTCGTCGGGGCCGATGACATCGTTTAAATGATAAAGACCGTCCTTTCCCTTTTGGGCGTAATCGATGTAAAACTCAGCGATTCGAAGAAGCGTCTCAAGTCCTCCGTTTTTCAAAAGATCGAAGTCGTTGGTGGTTTCAAAAGTGTTAATGATGCCCCACCCAACGTCTCCACTGATGTGAATTTGCTTATCCGCAAAATATGTTCTGATGGGCTTCCCGGTTACGGCATCGCTGACGTTATAAAGCGAACAGGCCTCTTCCCCGGAATCTTGACTCTCCCAAGCATAGAAAGCCCCCCTTTGTCCAAATTCCGTAGCTTTTTTAAGGGCCCCAGGAAGAGTTTTAATCCGATATTCGGATAAGGAAAGAGCAACCTTTTGGTCGGTTAATAAAAAGAAAGGAAGCATAAACATTTCCGTATCCCAAAAAATTGCGCCTTTGTAGGTTTGTCCGCTTAGACCGCGAGCCGGAATTGAAGTGACGTACTTGGTCGGGGCCAAAGACAAAAGTTCATAAATGCTATAACGAAGAGCAAAATCGGCTTCGCGATTTCCTTCGATCACCACATTAGAGGAGGCCCAGGAATTGCTCCAAGCCTTTTTGTGCTCAATCAGGCGGAACCCATAAGGGGTACTGACATATTTCTTTAAAACGTGATCGGCTTTTTCTAACAATTTCTTTCTTTTCTCAAAAAGAATCACGGCCGAGACGATGAACGAAGCTTTTTCTCCCTTTTTTAAATAAAACGAAAATCTGAGTCCGCTTTCTTTTTCGCCTCTAAAAGGAACGGAAGGAAAAATGCTTTGGACGAAACTGACGACGGCGCAGAAAGACCCCTCGTTGGTTTCTCCGAGATAATGGATAAATGAATTTTCTTTTATTTCGTTCTTTATTGTTTTCAAGTGCGGTCCGTTAATGTCCCAAACATCTTCGTCGATCGAAGAAACAAATTCGAAATCCCCAGAATTCTTAGCCAAAACTTCATAACGGAGAGAGACAAAATCTGGATAATTTTTATCAACGAATCTCTCTGTTTTTATCGTCGCTTCCACGAATTCGGTTTGACGAGACAAAATTCCCAAGGAAAGATTAAGTTTTCTTTCGTGAAATAAAGGGGTTTCTGTATTATTGGAAATCTCCCTCCCCTTGTAAAAAGTTTTGGCTTTTAAGGGATTGGGGGCGTTAACGCTTTCTCGCCATTTGTCTCCAAAACGGTCATAAGCACCTATGATATTAAGGGCTGCTTTCGAATCGCTTCCCGCTTCTTCTAAAGTTCCACGATACCCCAGACGTCCGTTCCCAAGCAAAAACATGTTGCCTTCCGAAAGAACAGCCGAAGGATCATAACCTTTTTTGACGAGAATTCGTTTCATTCGTTTACTTTCCAAAAGAAAGAGATCGAATGATTTTTCTCTTTTTCCCCGCAACGGAAAGAACCACCGATCGGCGGGTTTGGTTGATGATCAAAAATCCCTTTTTGTCGACCTCAACTTTTAAACGATTCCCTTGGTAAAGAATATGGAAAGAATAACTTTTCCAAACTGCCGGCAATTGGGGATTGATGGAGAGGCAATCCCCGTCGCTTCTTAAGCCTCCAAAGCCATAGACGATGTTCATCCAAGCCGCTGCTATGGATGTCATGTGAAGCCCTTCTGCGGTGTTTCGGTTGTAGTCGTCGAGATCCATCCGGGTTGCAAAGGCAAAGAAAGACAAAGCCTCTTTAGGCTTCCCGAGTTCGCAGGCAAAAATTGAATGAATGGAGGGGGATAAAGACGATTCGTGAATGCACCGCGGTTCATAGAAATCATAATTGGCCAGCTTTTGCTCTTTGGTAAAAGCGGCGCTATGTAAGAACATAAACATCAAAACATCAGGCTGCTTGATCATATCTCCGCGGTAGATTCGATCGTAAGACCAATGAGAATATAAAGGAAATTCAATCGTGGGTATTTTGTCGATATCGATATGAGGAAGGCCAAAAAAGCCTTCGTTTTCCTCAAATAACTTGGTTTTTGGATTATAAAGAATAAACATTTTCTCTTCAGCTTCCCGTATTCTCTTCAGTTCATCTTTGCTCATTTTTATCTTGGCCAAGACTCTGCTAGTTCGAGGGTCTTTTTGATATTTTTCCAATAACTCGCGGGCGTATTGGAATGTTTTTTTAGCCATATAATTCGTATAAGTGTTGTGATTCACCATCATTTTGAATTCGTCAGGTCCCATGACTCCATAAAAGCCAAAATGGCTTCTATCGGCATTCCATTGGCCCCTTTCTAAAAGAAAACGGGCAATCTCAAGAATCATTTCAAGGCCATAATCAAGAACGAAATCATGGTCTCCTGTTACTTTTTCATAATGGTAGATCCCATAAACAACACCCGTGGAAGGCTGAAACTGCAGCGAGGCATGTTGCCAAAGATTGCAACCTTCTTTCCCATTTAAAGTCGCAATAGGATAACAAGCTCCTTTGCAGTCAAGCATAAGAGCTCTTTTTTTGGCTTCTTCCAAACCGAAATAACGGAACATCAGCAAGTCTTTGGCCGCTGACGGGTTGTTGAACAGATAGTAAGGGAGGCAATAAGTCTCCGAATCCCAAAAGGCGTGGCCGCTATAAGCTTCGCCCGTTAACCCCTTGGCACCGATGTTGTCGCGAGAATCAAAGCCATGATAGGTTTGTTCCAACTGAAAAATCGCGAACCGAATACCTTGCTGGTCTTCTTTGTCGCCATCTATGACGATGTCGCTTTTTTTCCAAATTTCGCTCCAATAGCGTTTATTGGCATCCAAAGCCTTGTCATAACCGTTCTTTGTTGCGATTTTTAATTCCTTGTTTCCTTTTTCGGATAATGAAAGATCTGAAATAAAAATACCGTTTCTCTCTGCCAGATTGACGATTGTGCGACGAAACGAAACTTTTTCTCCGGGCTTAATCACGAAATCATAAGAAAGACCAACCCCCATGGGCAGTTCTTCGTAGGTTCCTTGAATGGGGGTTTCAACAGCCATGAAAGAAGCGATTTTCTGGTTCGTTGTAAGCGTTTGACTGAACGTGGCGGCCGTTCCGTTTCGATGCTCTTTTCGAAGGTTGGTGAAATAAACGTCACGCCCCCACTGAATCATGTTTCCGTCCAAATAAAACGAGAGAGTCACTTCAGCGGAATCGTTCGACTCAATCTCAATCTTTTGATAAGCCCGATGACATTCGGTCATTGAGAGGAAACGGGAAAACGTAAGTTTTATTTCACTTTCGCCCAAATGCCAAACGAAACGGCGGGTTAACTCTCCGGTTTTAAAATCCATTTTTCGGATGAAATCCGATATTTCGGAAGAGGCCAAATCAAGTTTCACGCCATTTACCGAGAGAAATATCTTGAAATAATCCATGGCGTTGACCATGAAGTGAGTGCGTTTAACGATCCCCAAATAAGCATTGGGCGTGTCTTCTTTGGCGTAGTCATAAATGCCGTTGAAATAAGATCCGCGGAGGGACGGAAGAGAAATTCCTTCCTCGAAATAACCTCGGACCCCGGCATATTCGTTGGAGGAGGAAAAAAGCGATTCAGAAACAAGCGATCGTTCTTTGTGGAAGCCTCTTTCTATGATTCCCCAAGGTTCGGTTTCCAAATATTTTTGGGCGATTTTCTCCATAAGGTGTTACTCCTTTATTCCGCTGGTTGTAGAGGTGGCGGTTATTTGCTTCTGGAAGAAAGCAAAGAATATTATTTGTGGGATTATCGAAAGGCAAAGCAACATCAAAAGACGATCGGGGCCGAACTCGGTGCTCGTGGCGATGGTCGATTGAATTGAATAAATCTTAACCATTATTGTTTGCATTCCGTCATCTTGAAGCACGAGGTAAGGAAGCAGGAAGTCGCTCCAAGCGGCGGTCATAGCAAAAATAGAGACAACCCCGATGATGGGGCGCGAAAGAGGAACGATGATGGAGAAAAAGATTCTTAAGTCTCCCGCTCCGTCCACCCGAGCGGCTTCGAAAAGATCTTGGGGAAGCGAATCGAAATACGTTTTGAAAAGCAGAAAGTAAAAGGCGTTGGCCCCGGCCGCCAAGCAGAGCGGAAGATAACTGTTAATAAGTCCAAAATCGGATATTTCTTTAAACAGCGGGACGAGGTTGGCGACGGTTGGAATCATGAAAGAAAGCATGACCAAAGCGTAAACGACCTTATAACCACGGGGTTTGACCACCGAGACCGCATAGGCCAACAATCCATTAAAGAAGACGGCCGCCATCACGGAACCAACGGCAACCACTATGGAATTGAGGAAATACTTTCCGAAATCAAGATACTGCCATACTTCAATGATTTTGGTTAGCGAGAAACTTTGAGGCCAAAAATTGTAGGGGATTTCATATAACTCCGAAGTGCTTTTAAAAGATGAGACAAACAACCAAAAGATTGGGGCCAAGGCCAAAAAAACGAAAATAATCAAAATACCAATTCCAATCGTATAGGCAACCCAAGCCCCGGGGTGGCGGTAGTCCGACCATGCTAGAATCCCATCTTTTTTGCCGCTGAAAGTTTCTAGTTTTTGTTCGGCTTTTTTCTCGTGTTGCTGTTTTGAAAAGTCTTTTTTTATATTTAAAAAATAAGTTCGGGTTTTTTCAAACATCTTGCGGGGCCTTCTTCTTTTGTTTGGAAACGAAAGTGAGATAGACAATGGTTAAGAGAATGGTAAGAGCCGAAAGAATAACGCTAGTTGCGCTTGAAAGAGAAGCCTTTCCGGTTTTCACGAAGGCATATTGATAGGCCAGCAACATTAGAGATTCAGAAGCTCCGTCTGGCCCCCCTCCCGAAGTCATGACTAAAGGTTCATAAAAAATTTGAAGAACGGAAATGATCTGCAAAACCAAAAGTGATCGAATGGTTGGAGCGATATGAGGGATTGTGACGTAATGAATTCTTTGAAAGAAACTCGCTCCTTCGATTCGGGCCTCTTCGTAAAGACTGTTATCGATGGTTTGAAGGGCTGACAAGTAAACGAGCATCGTTCCGCCGGCGCCTCGCCACGTCATGGTGATCACAATAAGGGGAATGACCCAGTTGGGATCGTCAAGAAAGCGAAAGGGAGCCCCCCCAAGAGCCGTAATGATGGCATTCAGCGGAGCCCCCGCGTTAGGGTCTAATAAAAACGACCACATGATAACCACGGCAATTCCGGAAATCATGCTTGGGAAATAAAGAACGGTTCTGAAAAACCCCTTAAAATGAACAACCTCGCTTAAGAGAAGCCCTAAAAAAATGGGGATGACGAAGCCAATCAAAAGGGACCATCCCACATATTTCAAAGTGTTCAAGAGAGCCTTAAGAAAAATAGGGTCCTGAAAAACCGTCGCATAGTTAGCAAATCCTACGAATTTATTGGCGGAAAAACCCACCGACGAAAAAAACGAAAGCCCAATATTGGATCCTAAAGGCCACCAAACAAAAAAGAGAAAAAGCAAAAGCGAAGGGAGCATAAGACCCCAGCCGATCAAATCGCGTTTCCGAAGCCTTCCTCCCCCGAAACCCCGACCTTGCATTTTCTTTGTGGCAACCATCTTCATCGGTGTTTAAAGTTTTGACATATACTGGCTGTTAAAAGTCGAGTTGGCGGTCGTTAGAAGGGACTGGCAATCGGCCAAATCCGGATTCATTAAAACCTCCTGAAGGACTCCATCGAGAATCGTATACATATCCTGGGCGTAATAAGGAACCTCAGAATGGCGGATGGTGTAAATGGAGTTGAAAAAATCGTTGTAATAATTCATGTCAACATTGATATAACTATTTTCGACCCCGTCGGCCATGCTCAGATAGGAAGCATCTGACCAAGCCTTGATGGTGGGCAGAATTGGCATTCCTTTTTGAATGGCGACCTGATCGCCTTCGACAATGGCAGATTTGGAAGCATCGCTTGTTTCGGGTGAACGCCCCATGAATTCCAAAAAACGTAGAGCGCCCATTACTTGGTCATCGCTGGCGTTGGCCGCGAAAACAAAAGGAGTGCCACCGAAAAGCGAATATTGATCACCATTGGGCCCTTTGGGCATCGGGACCAAGGCAAGATCATCTTTATCCATGCCGCCGTTGGTTATGGCCAAGGATAAAACGTCGTTTCCGACGAGGGCCATGTCGACTTGGCTGCTGAGACGTGAATACCATTCGCTGTAATCCAAAGTCACGTTATTGAGAAGAAGGCCTTCTGCAGCCATTTTTTGGACCCATTTCAGCGCTTCTACGGCATGAGAATCGTTAAGAGTTCCAACCCACTTCCCATCGGTGCCTTCCTTTTCAAGTTCCGCTCCAAAGTTCCAGGCCATGTTCGAAAACTGCCAGCCTCCATTCTTATTAGCGGAAAGAACGAGGAAACCCTTTTCGACGCCATCAGAAGCTTCGTTGATGATTTGGCTGTCTTCGTAGAGTTGTTCAAAGGTGGTCGGATATAGCGGTTTGCCGTTTTTGTCATATAAGTCGACTTTTCCGTCGCCGTCGACATCCGAGAGAATTCCATAGAATTCAAGTTTGCTGAGATTAAGGACCAAGCCAAGGCCATACCCATCGCGAGGAACGCCATAAATTTTTCCATCAAAAGTCAAAGCGGAACGCATTGAGGAATCCATCTTGTCGAGCCAGCCCAAACTTGTTAAAGGACCGGTGATGTCTTTGATGTAATTATTAGAAACCAACATCGAAGGTTCCGTGAACCAAGTTTGAAATATAGTGGGAAGTTTATTGGCCTGAGCCTTGGCGTTAACTGTGTCGACGGAGTAAGTGTAAGGCGCACCCTTCACATCATATTGCGGATAGGCCGCCTCAAAACGATCCTTCCAAACATCGAACATCGCTAGATCCTTTGTTTGCTGACTTTCGGGCCACATTCCGATGGTAACAGTTATTTTTCCGCTGGAATTGCACCCAGACAAAGCGAAAACGGATCCGATTGTTGTTAATAGCATGGAAAGGAAAACATGTCTCTTCATATGGCCTCCAGAAGGCAACCAGCCGTAGCGTTCGGATACATTATAATGACCTTGGCGGCATCTCTTAAATAATGCAAAACTGCAAAATGGTAGACAAAACTGCTCACGATTGCCCAGCTACCTCGCTGATGCTACTCTTGATAAGATGAAAAATGGTAAAAAAACCTCTTTTCCCAAACTAAGGAAAAAGATTTGGATTAGTCTTTTTGTCCTCCCCAGCACCCTGGTTCTTCTTATCGTTATCATTAGCGCTTCGGTTTTGGCGGTATATATGGATTCGGATTATCGGTCTTCCATTGTCGAAAGCGTCAATCTTTCAGAGGCCGATTTTTCTTCTTCGCTCGGAGTCCTGGATGATGACCTTCTTCTGCTTTCTTCCGATGAAGACGTAGTTTCTTATGCTTCAACAGGAGAGGGGCTCATCTCTGCTAGCGACAAGATAACCTCAGCCAAAAACGCCAGTGAATCCATTCTTGGAATCACCCTTTATGGTTCCAGTGAAACTATAAAAACCGCATCTTGGGACGTTTCGGGTTACCCCGATAAAATGGTTGTCCTTAGCGACCCCGCCATCGCTTCTTTTGTTTCGGGATCCCAAGATTCGCTTCTTCTCATTCGGAATAAAAACATCGCCGATAATTTCGGTTTTCTCTCCTATGACGAGTCCTATGGAATTCTTTCTCTTTTCGTCCGAATTTCGGATTCAAAAGGAGCAACCAAGGGCTTTTTGCTGGCTGACTTAGATTCTCAATATCTCTACAATTCCTTTTTCGATTATACGGATTACAGCCGTTTTGTAGTTGCCGATTCCTTTATTGTTTCGGGAGATATTTTTTTGCGGTCAAAATCCAACGATGCATTCTCTTCGTATTTTCCATTCTCTCGTAGCGGGTCCCTCGAAGGTATTAATTTTGATTACAGCTATCTTTGGCTGGATTTCGGAACCATCTCCGTCATCACGATCGTAAGCAACGAAAAGCCTCGGACCCAAATGGCAATTCTTCTTTCGTCAGCCCTGGCGATTGATGTTATTTTGACGTTAAGCGATTTCTATATAACGCACCTTATGGAAAAGAAACTCGTTGGTAGTCTTGATGGTATGGTCGATAAGATGAAGAACACCTCGATTTAGGAACGGCGAGCCGCCAAACGGATAAGGGCTTTGGTTCCTTGGCCCAGAGAAGACGTCACTGTTAAGCCATATTCCTCGCCATATTCTAGTCTAATGCGGTCGTTGACGTTCTTGAGGCCATAACCATTAGCATCCTTGTTTTTTTCGTCCTTGATCAGCAAATCCGGCGAAGGGACAAAGCCTATGCCGTCGTCGTCAATGGCGATTAATAAATCATTGCCCTGAACGCTGGCATTAATATCAATGTGACCTTTTCTTCTGAGGGGAGCCAAACCATGTTTGATGGCATTTTCGACCAATGGTTGAACGAGTAATTTAAGGATTTCGCAGCTTTCAGCTTCCTTTGAGATGTCATAAGTGACGTCGAAGCGATCCGGAAACCGCACGATCTCGATTTCAACGAAACATTTAACCAACTCAATTTCTTCGCTAACGCTGATAAACTTGTCTCCCTTGTGGAGCGAAAGCCGGAAAAAACGGGCCAGTGTCATCACCAGATGTTCGATATCGTCTTCTTTTTTTATTTTGGCCATCCAAGCGATGGCATCTAAAGTGTTGTAAAGAAAGTGGGGGTTAATTTGCATTTGAAGGGAATCCAATTCCAGTTTCCGCTGATAATCGGAATCTTCTTTATTTTTTTCCATCAGATCATGAATTCGGACCGTCATGTCCTCATAGCTTTTCTCGAGTTGAAACATTTCGTCGTTTTCATCGATTCGCGTAACCAATCTTTTGGGCTTTATGGGGTCAAAATTAACGATTTCTTCCCTAAGGGTAGCCAAAGGAGCAATCATTTTTCGGGAGAGAATGACCGAGAAGGCGATCGTTAAAACCAAGATTGCCAAGGAGATTCCGATGATGACAATTTTGAGATTATCCAGATCGGAAAAAAGAGCGGAATAGGATTCCACGCTGATGACGTGCCAGTCAAATCCATAAGAGGCCGTCAGATTAACCAGTTTTTTAACGGAAACAAGGCTTTTTTCCCCATCGATGGTTTCAACCCTATAACCCGAATCTTGGTCGATCATAAACTGGCTGGTGTCGAGAACATGGTAGCCGGCATATTCGCTTTTTTGGTGTGCCACGATGGTGCCCGAACCATCCAAGATAAAGGAATACCCTTTGTCTCCCGCGATTTCCTTGATGATATCGGCAATGATTTCATGATGAATGTAAAAAAAGGTTGTTCCTATGGTCTGGGAGGCATTGGTTGGATCAACGATTTTCTTTCCTAAAATCACATAACCATTGGAACCATCGATATAAGTCGAAACATAATTGATCTGATTGAGAGATGCCTCGACGGCGTTTTCATCTGCGGTCGTGACGATAAGGGAATTTGAGCCGCTAGAATAATAATTCCCATCAATGAAGGAAGCCGAACCCCCAAAGATGTCATCACTGTTGATCGCATCCGAATACATCTGCTCATAATACGTTTCCCTATTTTCCGAAGAGACCGCTCTCAGTTCTGAAACGTTGGAATTGGTGAACATTTTGAAGTAGGCCGACAAAGTTCGGTAGACCAAAGGATCGATGGCATCATAAACCCGGTTTTGCTGTACATAGATTTCATCTTCAATATAGCTTTTAACAAAATAATCGCTGGTCAGTTGAACTGAAAGAACGGTGGCCAAAAAATCCACGATGATTATTGCGACGACGGTAATGATGTATTTAACGGTAACCCGATTTTTCACTTGAGATTCCCATTGTCTTTTCCATAGTTACTTGGGGTTTCGCCTACGGTTTTGCTGAACACTGACGAGAAATATTTAACGTCGCGGTAGCCTACTTTGCTGGCAACTTCTTTTACCCGATAACGGCCGCTTTCAAGAAGGTTTTTGGCTACCATGATGCGATAAGAAGTGAGCATATCGTTAAAAGTCTGGCCCAGATTGTCTTTGAAAAGGTGCATCAGATAGGACTCACTGACCAAAAGCTCTTCAGAAGCCATTTTTATCGTTAAATCTTCCATGTAACGACGCGAGATAACACCCATGGCTGCAATGACGTTTTTGCTATAGATTGGCATATGATCCGCATCCACGATGGTGTTGAGACCCGCCAGAAGTTTATTCTGTAGACCCGTTTTGGCGATTTCATAGCATTTTGGGAGCGAGGAAATGGATGAGAAACCAGCAAAAGAAATCGAAACTGTATCACTAGACTGAGAAGAAAAATCCTTAAGGGTCATCTCTAGATCTTTTTTGAAAGTGGCAGCGTCTTTTAACCCCGTAACAAAGGAAATTCTCCCTTCGATTTCGGCAATCCAAGAAGGAGCTTCGGGCAAAAAGGCGGGAAGACTTTTCCTCAAAAGCGCCAAATCACCTTTGGGATTTTTAGCCAAAGCGTCGACGCTGGCCAAAACAAGAAATCCTTCTTCGATATTGGGAAGGCCAAATAAAGCAAGTCGTTCTTTGATCGTATTTGCATCTTGGCCTTCGCCTTTGACGATGGCCGAAATCACTTTTTCCGAGAGAAGCGGCATGTTTTCTTTCAATCCCTCGTAAAGCTCTTTTTTCTTCCGTTCGTTTTCAAGGGCCGTTATGGCTTCTTTGACCGCCGAAAGGATATCGGAATTTTCGATCGGCTTTAAAACGTAAGCATAAACCCCGTTTTCAAATGATTGTTTAGCATAATCGAAATCCCGGTAGCCGCTTAAAACGATAATTTTCCCTTCGAATCCTTTTTCTTTTAATTTCTTAACGAAACCTATTCCGTCTAAAATCGGCATTCGGACATCGCTTATGATGAGATCGGGATTCAATTTTTCGACCAGCGAAAAACCTTCTTCCCCATCAGAGGCTTCACCTACGACTTGGGCGTCGATGGAAGCCCAGTTGACGGTTTCGGCAAGCCCCCTCCTGACCAAATACTCGTCATCGACGATAAGAATGCTGTATTTGTTCATAAACCTTCTTTTATTTTACTATTTATCTCTTCGTCCTTCACGAATGGGAAAAGGGTCCGGCTTTGATCCGGACCCTTCTCCGTTAACTCCCCGGAAAGGAGTGGGGAAATCCAATGAATCAGATTAAGGTCATGATTTCGCCGTAACTGTCGGCGGTGAGATCCATGAATCCAACTTCCGAAATCGTGAGGGTTCCAGCGGGGCCGTCTCCGCCGAAATGGAAATAAATGTTCTGAAGATCGTTGAGGTCAAAGCCCGAAGCGATGAGGTCTACGTAAATGATTTGATCATCCGTGGTCAAGACGATGTCCGCGAGTTTGGCTCCATTAATGTCGACGAGGCCGGCGTTCGCGTAGACGATTTTGCCTGAAGCCTCGATACGGAAATTGGTGAGTTGAGCGCTTCCGTCGTTATGAAGCTTGATGGCAAGATAACGTCCTGGGTTGGCTGGATTAATCCAGCCTCCGTAAACATAGTTAGCGCTGACGGCGATAGTAACAGGATCGGCATTGACCCACCGGGTGTAGGACAAAACGTCGTAAGCGGTGGTGGAGATGACATCAACCGTTCCGGCGGTGATTCCGGCCAGAGCGCCGAGGTGAATGTGAATATCGCCCGTCGCGTCCCCTAAGCCAGAAGCCTTAAGATCGATGATGATGGTTCTTTCTTCAGTCGTGAGTTCTGGCGTGATGGCTTGGCCATCCACTCCGATCAGTGCGCCGTCTTTGAGCCACATCTGAGTCGAACTGCCAATGGCAAGGCGGAAGGAAGTGAGATCCACCGCCCCGTCGCCCTTGAAGACAATTCCGAGATAAGGATGAGCGGTCGCCATAGAGCCACCCCAGACATATTGATAGGTGTTAGCGTCAATGGTCGCTAAATGATCACCGGCCGCCAAGATCGGAGTCCCACTAGCAGTGTTCGGTTTTTTCGTCGCTTCATTGGCGAAGAAAATCTTATCGATGTAAAGCTTGCCAGTTCCGCTGTAATACATGTCAAGAGTATCAGTCACGCTTAAACCCGTTTCCGCCAAATCGATGACGATATAGGAATAGCCATCGGCGTTGGTGTAGGGATAGTTGGCATCCCCTGGGGTTGGAACCTTAAGCCCAAAGGCCGAATACCAAGATGATCCCCAAACCGGTGTGGCGGTCCCGCCGATGCGGAAACCATCAAGGGTGGCTCCGCCGGTGACCTTAGCGGAGATCACCATGTAAGAATAACCGGTGTTGGTCCGCGTCGAAGCTTCTTTGAAATTGATGTAATCGTTGGAAGCCAAGGTTGTGGCATCGAAGATCAACTGATCGCCATTGGTTGAGACAAGATTGCCGTTATTGTACGAAAGGGCATAGTAGAGACCGGCCCCTGTGATGATCGGATCGGTCGAACTCGCGGCATAATCGCCATTGAAACTTGCTTTGGCCCAATTAAAGGTATCGAAATCCACGACGCTGGTGGCGTCAAGATAGGGGTATTGTTTTACCGCTTCTTTGGATTCGAGATTGCTAAAGAAAAGATCATCGAGACTGACTTTCGCCGAGGCGGAAGTGAAACGGAGTCCGCTGACATCGGTTCCGAGACCGGAATTTGCATAATTGATCACCAGGTTCCGATATTGGGTCATGGTGGCCGGCAAGGCGTTATTGGCTGCATCCTTCAACGCTGCATAATCAATCGTTGTGCCATCGGTTCCGTCGGCCTTGATAGCGGTTACGGAAAGCGAGGAGAAATCACCCTTCATCGAAGCGATGATGTTCGCATAGCCCGAGGACGCAGTCGTATCGGCCACTTGATAAGTCCCGCCGTTGGCTAGGGTTACGTTCCGTGGGACGATGGATCCAACGGAATCTCTCCAATAAAGATTGGCGGAAGTATCATTCGGGGCCGCATGATTGAAGTCATCAATGACGGTGACTTCGCCGCCTTTCACAATATAAACTTCCTGAATGGCGATCTTGGCGATGGTGCTATCCGAGCACATAAGGTGATAGCCAAGAATCTTATTAAGAACTTTCGTCCCGGAAGGAGTGGTGGTCCCTTTTAAGGTGTATTGAACCGTGTCATCGGAAATGCTGTTAGTGAGATCAACGATGAAATCCTGCCACTGGCCATTGAATTCCGGCATCGCCTCTCCATCGGGATCGATGAGAGAAGAGAAAGGAATCTGATACACATCCCAAGCGTCGTCGCCCCGTAAGCCCAGCTTAAGCTCGCTGAGCGAAAGCGAATGAGCCATAAGTTTCATCCGGAATCCGATGCGGAAAGTCGTAAGATCATAGGTTCCTGTGGCAAACTTATATAGAGAGCTGTCTGGGGTGGTTCCCAATTTTGTGCTGGCTGCCGGATTATTAATGTTCGCTAGAAGATAAGGATTTCCGAGATACGTTCCGCTTCCGGTTCCTTTAGCGGTCGTCGAACTGAAGTCATCCAGCGTTTTGTCATAGAGCCCGTTATAAGCCCTGGTGGTGGCGGGCGCGATATCCTCGTAAGTCGGCGTTGGATCAGGGTCATCAATGCTGGTCTCTGAACTACTAGAAGAGGCATTGGAAGAGGAAGAAGCCGAGGAAGAGGCGCTTGAAGAAGCGGAAGAACTCATTCCCGAAGACGAAGTCCCTGTCGCCGATGAAGTCCCGGCCGTCGACGAAGTTGCGGCGGAAGAAGCCGCCTGCGAGGAAGAAGTCGTGCCTGAGGTCGAGCCCCCCACGGAATTTTTTGATGAAGACGAACTATTGACTGTACCATTGCAGGCCCCGAATAAGGCGGCGGTAGCAATCAAGGCAATCCATGATTTCTTTTTCATTTATTTCTCCTTGTTTTTTTCCTGATAACGAAACGCGAGATTTGGACAATTCTACGAATGTTTTCCTTTTCCTCCTTCAGTGTTTTTGCTTACTGGTACGCCTTAATCTCCGACAACTGAGCTCCATAACCCCCGGTGGCGCTATTGGAGGTGAAAACCAATTTGATGAAACGAGCATTGACCGGCTTTGCCAAATTCACGATATTGAGGTCTCCCGATGCCGGATCGAAAAGATAGTCAGTAGCTGCAACCGTCGATTTAAACGACGTCGTAGAAGCGGCATAAGTCTCGTTATCGTCGCTCGTCAATATTTCGATATTTTCGGTTCTGGCATCCCACAAATACGAAGGGGGCAGGCACATGACGATGACCCTGAGGGCATAGACAGCCTCAAGATCCACTACGAAGAAGGCAGGTAAGGCAGCTGATTCATAATAACTTGTCCCTTCTGTGACCCCGTCGGTCAAATTAGAAAGGGTATAAACATCGGCATTGGCGCTGCCATCGACGATTGGTTTGTTGTAGGTAAGGCTGGGGGCGAAGAATTGGAATTCCCCAACCTCGATTTGAGACGGAGCCATGAATCCGGTTCCGGCGAAGAAACGAAACTGCAGCCCAAAATAGGAATCCGAGGGGATGATGAGATCAATCGCGTTTCCGCTTTGAGGGGACAAAGAGTAAGTCTTCGAAGAAAGGATGCGAACGTATTTATCGGAAGGGGTCGCGCCATCGGATTTCATTTTTCGGCCCCAGACTTGAATGTTCAAATCGTAGGAATAAGGACTGTTGGCTGGGCCCAGCAAACGAACCTGTCCAACCTTCTGCAAAACCCCACCGAATTCAATGGTGAGACCCGCAAATTCATTGGCGGAACCAACCCAAGGCAAGGATTTCCAACTGGTGGAACGGTCACCATCAATGACGAGGGACGCTCCGTGTCCGCTAACTTCGTCGGCTCCGCTGCCATCGTCGACGGGAGTGGAAGCCAAACTGCCTGCTCCGTGCGTCGCAGCGGCCGCAAAGGAGCCCGAAGCCGGGACGCCGGCATAGCTGAGATTGCCTTGCATCCAGGCAAAGGAGGGGACGATCGGAGCCGTTTGATCGGGCGAATCGTTGCTCGTGGAAGCGACATTAGAATCCGCGAGAGCAAGTTTGTAAGGAAGGGTAAATACCGCGCCAATAACGGCATTCGCATCATAAGAATAGGTAAGTCCGCTGACATAATCGTTTTTGACAAGTTTCAAATCGGCGCCGCCGTTGACGGCGGTGCCAGCCAAGTTGATATTTTTGAAGGTGACGTTTTTAACATCTGAGCCAGTGGATTCACCATTGATTCGGGAAAAAATCGTCGAGGCTAAATTAAGGACTTTAACGTTATCAAAAGTGACGTTGCTGACGCTTCCGCGCGCCCCGCCCGATTTCGTCCATTCAGCGTTATAAGCGATGAGAATATCGATGAAATAGTCATCTTCGGGATCGGTTCGGTTATCGCCTAGCATCTCCCCGTCTTCGATCGTGATGTTCGCGTATTTAACGTTGGTAATGACGGCGTCGTCGCAGTTATGAATGCTCATAGCGGCCTTGTGAAAGTTATGGACCACAACGATGTTTTTGAAGGTAATGCCATCCATCGTGGGGCCATTAGTTTCATATCCGACTTCCATCGATTGGGCGAGATCCGTCCAAACCGTTACTCCATCAAAAGTAATGTTGCTCGTAGTTCCTCTGTCAACGTTTTTGACAACTAGCGAATCATCCCAAGTTCGGACGAAGCCGCCCGTGACGGTTACATTGGAGCAGGATTGAACGGAAATGCCATCTCCATTGGCCCGGGCTGTGATGATTTTCACATCGTCGAGCGTGAGGTTCGTCGATTTATAGAGAGCAATAGTCCATCCGGCTGGATCAAGGAAGGTTATGCCTTCAACCTTGATGCTGTCGCAAGTTCTGACTTCCAAAGGAATCGTAAATTGGTTTTCGCTTAAGCGATCGTAAATCTGGCCATCGATAATGCCCCGGCCCCGGATCGTGATATTGTTGAGTCCTTCAATTCTGACCTGCCCAAAAACATAGGCCCCTCCAGCGATATACAAAGTCGAATTGCTTTGGAGAGCAATGGCTCCGGCATCATAAACGCCAGGGCCGATATAGATTGTGTTTGCAGGAATGTCGTTGGCTTCGATCGGATTTTTTTCAATCGGATTGGCGAAGAGATGAATAGCATCATCCGAATCGCCATTATATTCGATGACATAATCACCCGAATACGAAAGGTCAAAGGAGATGACGCTGTTATTGACGGAGGCAGCGATTCCATACATCAAAGGGCGAACCACAGCGTTTTCGACCGCGACATTATTGACGGTCACATCGACATGAACTTTTCCCTCAAAATCAAAAATAGAAACAGGATTTGTGTCGGTCGAATAGGCATAACTGAAAAGACGGGAATGGTTGACTCGCGTTTCATAAACGAACAAATCTTGGCCATTGACTGCGATGTTGACTTTCGAAGAGGTGGTAAGAAGTTTGGGACCGGCATAGGTCACCAACCTCGTGGTCGTCACTTGATTGTCGGGTTCGGTGAAATTTCGACTGTCCCAGTCGTTAGCGGAGCCTGAAGAGGACGAAGAAAAAGTCGTTGAAACCGACGCGCTAAAAGAAGGCGCCGTCTGCCCGCAGGCGGCCAAAGGGACAAGCACCAAAGCCGTAAGAACGGTCAACAAACTTTTTTTCTTCATCTCAAAACCTCCGAAACCGGCTTTCACTGCCTAGATTATAAAAGCGCTTTCATTGATTAAAAATGTGTCCATACTGCAAAAAAGGTAGGGAAGACTGCATTCTTTTAGAATTTCCGAAAAACGGTCTCAATCCAGCGAAGCGCCGGTAATCGTTTTTCCGGTTGAAGAAATGGAGACAGCGGTTACATATTCGTTTTTCGTGAAATACGGATAATCGTCCGCAATGGTTTTCCCCAATATTGAAACATCGGTCAACGTCACGCCCGAAACACAATGAACCGATCCGTTATAAGCGCTGCGCGTATCGCTGCATCCAGTAATGGCAATGGGTTCGTCTTCGTTGCCGTCGATGACCTTGAGATTGCTGACATTAACCTGGCTGATGCTTCCCAAAGGAGTCGAACCATATTGATCCGACCATGTCGAATTATACGCGACGGCAAATTGAAGGAGTTGATTATTGCTTCCGGCATCCCCGTTTCCCATCATCGCGGCCTCCACTGTGATGTTTTCGTAAGTCACATTTTGGATCTGGGCGTTGTTTCCGTTATGGATGCTGATTACGGGTTTGTGGTAAGCGTGAAGGACCGTGATATCGGAAAAAATAATGTTCTCCATTTCTTCTCCGATGGTTTCATATCCAATTTCCATTGATTGGGCGAGATCCGTCCAAATAACGCAGTGGTCGAAATGAATGTTGGAGGTCGCCCCTTGCAAAGAATAATTGTTCCAATGAGGATAGTTTTTTACGACGAGGGAATCATCCCAGGTCCTGACGAAACACCCCGAAACCGTAATATCATCGCAAGACTGAATCGAAATTCCATCTCCGTTGCTTCGGGAGGTGATGATTTTCAATCCTTCGATCGTCGAAGAAGAATCGTAATACCAGTTCACCGCCCAGCCCGCCGGATCGAAAATCGCGAAGTCCTTGAAAGAAATCGAAGCACAATTTTGAAAGTCGATGGGAACAAAACTCGTGTTGCCGCTAGCTTGGCCCGCGACGCGGGAAAAAGTTGAACCATCGATGATGCCACCTCCGACGATGGAAATGCCGTTTTGGCTATAGGCCACAAAGCGTCCCCTCACGACGGCTCCATAATCCAAGTAAACCGTCTCGTTGGAAGAAAGGGAGATAACGCTTCCGCTCGAGAGTCTGGGGTCGGTCGAAGCATCATGGAGACCCGGTCCGAAGTAAAGGGAGCTTGAAGTATCCATAATCGGTGCCTTGCCCAGATCATCAACGAATAAATGGATGGTTCGTTGGCGGTCGCCGCAGGGTTCGATCGTATATTGCCCAGGCCGATTGATGGTAAAAGAAAAAGAATTATTTGCTAAATCGAAGGAAGGGGTCACCCCCCGGCCAAGCGGTCTTATTTTCGTATAGGAATGGAAACTCGAAAGATCATAGGAAATAGCTTTAAGGGTAAATAGGGCAGAGCCTTTCATTTGGAGAATGGCTGCCCCAGAGACAACTCGACCGGGAGCCAATCCGTTCCAAGTCTGAGAGAGATTAACCATCACGGCATACATTGGAACTTTGACTCCGTTGACATAGAGTTCGGCATCCGTGTAGGCGTTGACGCCCGCAGGAATCGGAGAAGAAATGATTTCGTTAGGAATCGAGGAACTACTCTCAGAGGCCAAAGAAGAAGAAATTTCCGAAGAGGTTTCATTTCCGCTTGAGGGAGAAGAAGCGGTCTCGCTAGATGGAGCCCCGAGGGTTGAGCATCCATCCAAAATAAAGGGGAGCAGGCAACTCATAAAGAGCGGAAACGCTTTTTTCATAACGGTATCTTACCTCATCTTCCAATCAGGGATAGCTGGGTTTCTTTCTTTATGGCTTAGCCATAAAAAATTTTTTCGCCATGTCCCAACGAAAAAGGCGCCCGTGAGGGCGCCCTAGGATAGCGTGATGGTTATTTCTTCTTGCTCTTTTTAGCAGCCTTTTTGGCTACCTTTTTAACGACTTTCTTGACTGCTTTTTTGGCGACGACCTTGACGGCCTTCGGAGCGGCAGCCTTTAAACTCGAAGCTCTGGCGCTAAGAATGCTGGCCTGAGCAGCCGCCAAACGAGCCAGCGGAACTCGGAACGGGGAGCAGCTGACGTAATCAAGTCCCACGGTGTCGTAGAAGATGATGGAAGCCGCATCGCCTCCGGTTTCGCCGCAAACGCCAACGAGGAGGTCTTTGCGAGCGGCGCGGCCGCGTTCGACCGCGATCTTGACTAACTCGCCAACGCCATCTTGGTCAACGGTTTGGAAAGGATCGAATTCGTAAATCTTCTTTTCGTAGTAGAACGGCAAGAATTGTCCGGCATCGTCACGGCTGAACCCTAAGGTGAGTTGCGTGAGGTCGTTGGTTCCAAAGCTGAAGAATTCCGCCTCTTTGGCGATATTTCCGGCCTGGAGGCAGCCTCTCGGAATCTCAATCATGGTGCCGATGTGATAGACAAGTTTCTTGTGTTCGGCTTTGAGTTCGCCTTCAACGGCATCGATGACGACCTGCTTGGCAAACTTGAATTCTTTGAGCTCGCCGATGAGCGGGATCATGATCTCCGGAGTGACGTCATGGCCAAGATCTTTGCTGGCCTTAATGGCAGCTTGGATGATCGCGGTGGCTTGCATCTTGTAGATTTCCGGATAAGCCACGCAGAGACGGACTCCGCGGAAGCCCATCATCGGGTTGGCCTGATGAAGCTGAAGGATTTTATCGCTGACCTTTTGGACATCCACGCCCAGTTTGGCGGCAATCTCTTTGATTTTGACGGTCTCGGTGATTTCCGGGAGGAACTCATGAAGAGGCGGATCGAGCAAGCGAATGCAGACGAGGTCTTTTGGGCAGCTCATGTACATTTCATAGAAGTCTTGGACCTGATACGGCCGTAACCTCTCCAGAGCGGCCACCCTTTGTTCGGTGGTATCGGAAAGAATCATCGACCGCATATTGAGAATGCGATCTTCGGCGAAGAACATGCGTTCCGTGCGGCAAAGACCAATTCCCTCGGCGCCGAATTTAGCGGCGTTGGCGGCATCGGTCGGAGTGTTGCAGTTAGCGCGGACTCTTAATCTCCGGTACTTATCGGCCCAGGCCATAAGGCGTCCGAAATCGCCACTGAGATCGGCTTCCTTGGTCGCGATGGGGCCAAGGTAGACGCTCCCGGTGCTGCCATCGACAGAAACAACGTCTTTCTCAGTATAAACTTTGCCGTTGATCGTCATTGTTTTCTTAACTTCATCGATCATGGCACCAGTGCAGCCAGCGGCACAGCACTTGCCCATTGAACGGGCGACCACGGCCGCGTGGGAAGTCATGCCGCCGCGAGCGGTGATGATGGCTTCAGCGTTGACCATGCCAATGATATCTTCAGGAGAGGTTTCAGCGCGGGCAAGAACGACTTTGGCGCCCTTTTCGTGCTGAGCCTTCGCTTCTTCGGCGGTGAAGACAAGATGGCCCATTCCGGCGCCCGGAGAAGCCGGGAGACCGACGATGATCGGCGTGTGTTTCTTTAAGTCAGCCGGATCGAAGATCGGGTGGAGAAGGTCATTGAGAGCCTTTGGCTCGACGCGTAAGCAGGCTTCTTTCTCATCGATGAGTCCCTCATCAACGAGGTCGCAAGCAATCTTGAGAGCGGCAACCGCGGTGCGTTTGCCGTTTCTGGTCTGAAGAAAATAGAGCTTGCCCTTTTCGACGGTGTACTCCATATCCTGCATATCGTGGAAATAGTTTTCCATGCGCTCGATGGTCGCGACGAATTGTTTATAAACCTCGGGCATACGGGACTTCAATTCATCAATGTGGAGCGGCGTGCGAACGCCGGCAACAACATCCTCGCCCTGAGCATTCGGGAGGAATTCAGCATAGATTTTCTTCTCGCCGGTCGAAGGATCGCGGGAGAAAGCGACGCCGGTGCCACTGTCTTCGCCCATGTTGCCGAAGACCATCGTTTGAACGTTGACGGCAGTGCCCCACTCATAAGGGATGCCATTCATCTGACGATAGACATTGGCGCGCGGGTTGTCCCAGGATCTGAAGACGGCCGCAACGGACTCTTTAAGCTGAACATAAGGATCAGCCGGGAAGTCCTCTTTGAAGACGTTTTTGTAATAGGCTTTGTAGGCCTTCACCAGGCCCTTGAGTTGCTCCGTGGTGACTTCAGTATCCAGCTTGTAGCCATTCTTCTCTTTGATATCATCAAGCATCTTATCCATCTCAGTTCTCGGATAGCCTTTGGCGATGTTCGTGAACATGAGAATGAAGCGACGATAGCTGTCATAAGCGAATCTTGGGTTCTTGGTGACCTTAACAAGGGCTTCGACGGTGACGTCGTTAAGTCCGAGGTTAAGAATGGTGTCCATCATGCCAGGCATAGACTGGCGGGCGCCGGAACGAACGGAAACGAGAAGAGGATTCTTATCCCCCCCGAATTGTTTGCCATCGACGACCTCGACTTCGTGAAGATGTTTCACGACGTCATTCCAAAGAGAATCCGGAAGTTTCTTTCCCGATTCATAGTAAAGAGCACAGGCTTCGGTGGTGATGGTGAAACCGGCCGGGATGTTAACTCCCGCCGCGGTCATCTCACAGAGGCCAGCGCCTTTTCCGCCAAGAAGGTCTTTGCCGAGTTTAGCGGCGTGGGCTTCCTTGAAGGAGTAGACGTATTTCTTTTCTGCCATGTTGTCCTCCTATGACAATCATTTTGGAGCGGCACGTTCCGCTCTGACGAGAAAACTATATCACGGGGCCTTTCTTCTTAGAAGAAAAACAAAATAGGTTTTTTTGCTTAATTTTATATGGTTTCGGTGCTTTGCAGGCTCTTCCCCTCTTTCAAAAAAGTACTATAGTTTTTTCAGGCAAAAACCATGGCAAAAAAACACATTGCGATGTTCTCTTTTGATTTCTTCAAAGGGGTTGCCCATCGTGGGCTCCACGATTTGGAGCGCACCGAAAACGGGCTGCAAGCTTTCCAAAGAGCGATTGACTTTGATTTCGCCTTTGAATTGGATATCCATTTGACGAAAGACGGGAAACTCATTGTTTGTCACGATAGCGATTTGATTCGCACAACCGGAAAAGAAGGAATCATCGAGGATTTGACCTTCGATGAGGTTAAGAACGGTTACAGGCTTCTCGATGGAGAAGCGGTTCCCTCATTCCAAGAGGTTCTTGATCTCGACAAAGAAAGAAAGCTCATTCTCGTGGAACTAAAGGTCTACAAAAAGAACTACAGGCCTCTTGCCAAGGCCGCTCTAAAGGCCCTGTCTTTCATTCAAGACAAAACGAAAATCATCATTATTTCCTTTGATCCAAGAGCCCTTCTTTTTATGAAGAAAGGCGGTTTTGCCAGGGAATTGCTAATCGGCAGCGAAAAAGAGTGGATTTGGATGTTCAGGAATTTCTTTGAGTCAGTGGACCTTGAGAAGACGATGCTGGCAGAGAAAAAAGTACAGCGGTACGCTAAGTGCCATGTAATTAACACTTGGACCATTGAGACCATTGAAGAGTTTGATTCCGCTTCCAAAATATCCGATGGTTTGACCTTTCAGAATATCGATCCAGCCCTTGTAAAAGCTCACGCCCTTTTATTAAAGAATAGCAGTCAAAAATTTTAAAAAATATTCTATTTATTTATTTTATAGGCCGCGGACTTTCCTTCTTTTTTCAAAAGATATTTCCAAAAGATTTGCATGATCATATGGTCAAAGCCCATGTGAAGATCTTCGGTTATTTGCATATCGTCGGCCGGGACATGAAGATGATAATCGCTCATTTTGTCGAGCTTTCCTCCGTCATAACCCGTCATGCCGACGACTTCGCAGCCTATTTTTTTGGCATAGGAAACGGCCTTTATGACGTTATGGGAGTTTCCTGATCCGCTAATGGCGAGAATCAGATCTTCTTTACGGAGTTTGTTCTCGAGTTGGAAATAAAAGACATCATCAAAATCGACGTCATTAGCGATAGCCATGAGAGAGGGGATGTTATCATTCAGACAGATGAAACGAAATCTTTTTTGAACCTCGCCGCTGGCTCCTTTATTGAAATCGCAAACCATATGGGAAGCTGTGGCCGCGCTCCCGCCGTTTCCGAAAACATAAACATTGGCTTCGTTCTCATAATGAGAGAGAAGGCAATTCATCGCCTTGTTCAGTTCTTTTTTATCAAGGCGTTTGATCACTTCGATCTCTCGATCGTAGTATTCCTCAATGTCTTTTTTGAAATCAACCATGTGGGTCTCCCAACGTTATTATTTTAGTCTTTTTTCATCCCGAGAATAGCGGTTATCGCTTCCTTTAGCGAGCCGCAGGTCATGGTGGGCATCGCATTAGGATACTTATCGTCGTTTCGAGGGTCTCCGGAGGTCAGCAAAACTGTTCGGCAACCGGCGTTGATGCCGGTTTGGACGTCTTGCTTCGTGTCCCCTACGAACCAACTCGCGGAAAAATCGATGTTATAGCGATCTTGCGCTCGGAGCAAAAGTCCGATTTTGGGTTTGCGGCAATCGCAGACGATCTTCAATTCAGGGACTTCGCCTGGATATCCTCCATCGGGGTGATGGGGACAAAAATATAAATCGTTAAGGAAAGCCCCGCCTTGGCCGAGCAAATCTTCCATTTTATTGTGGATGTTGGCAAGTTCATCAAAAGTGGTTTCTCCCCTCGCTACGACAGGTTGGTTCGTGATGCAAATTGCCAAGTATTCGGATTCGTTGATCATTTTTATGGCTTCCGCGGCATCGGGAACCAATTCCAGCATACCGGCATTCGTAACAAAATCCCCAAATGTATTAATCGTTCCATCCCGATCCAGGAAAATGCACTTTTGGGGTTTTGAGAGGTTTTTTGCGGAGATTATTCCGTCTTCACAATCATTGATAACGTCATAATAACGATCAGGAGTCCCGCAGTCTTTGACATATTCGCTGGATCGATAAGCATAAGCCTTTCCGTTTGCGACGAAATTGGTCAAGACTACTGATTCGAAATCCGTTGGGAGCGGATTGGTCACCGATTTCAGGACCTCGCGATTGGCGATGTAAAGGCCGGCGTTGGTTAAATTCTCATAGAAATAATTCCGATTCGTTCCCTTGGGATCGATTCGAATTATCCTATCGTCTTTGTTCGTAACGAGGAGATCGCTGTCAAAGGGATGAGAGTTTGGATGGGCAAAGGCTGTTAACGCTCCGCCTTTTTTGACATGGAAATCAATGAACTTTTGCCAATTGATGTCGAGCATCAGGTCGCCAAAACAAATGATGCAGTCATCGTCGACCATTTGAGCGGCATAGAAAAGGGATCCGGCGGTACCGAGAGGAGTTTCTTCTTCAATGTAGCGGATGCTGACCTCAAAACCCTCCCCATCGGCAAAGTAATCCTTAATTGGCCCGCCATTATCCTTAGAAATGACGATGATGATCTCTTCAACTCCGTTATCGCGGAGGTTTTCGATTTGCCATTCCAAAATTGGCTTGCCGCCAATCTCCACCATCGGTTTTGGCAAATCGCCCGTGATATCTTTTAGTCTGGTGCCGGCGCCGCCGGCCTGAATGATTGCAATCATCGTTTACTCCATAAAGATAATCGAACAACCGGCCTGGTCAAGTTCGAAAGGCATCTCCGTTAAATCATTAAGGGCTTTTCTGACAGCGGCTTTCTTGGACTCGGTGTTAACGTAGAAAAGAAGAAAACCTCCGCCCCCAGCCCCAAGAAGTTTTCCACCAAGTGCCCCGGCTTTCATGGCTTTCTCATAAGCTCCGTCAATAAGCGGATTGGATATTCCATTCGCTAGAGATTTTTTGATTTTCCAACTTTCGAGAAGGATCGGTCCGAGAGCATCAACGTCGTTGTTTTCGAGATCTTCTTTAAGCTTGCGAGTCATTTCACAAAGAAGTTTGGTCTTTTCGATTTTGGCCGAATCGTTTTCGAGGTTTTTTGTTTCCTTGGCAAGAATCTGGTTGGCATCGCGCACATCGCCGGTATAGAACATAAGGAGGTTATTTTGCAATTTCTCATAGGAATCATGCTTCATGATTACGGGCTGAACTTTGACGAAACCGTCTGGATAAAATTCATAAAAACGGAGGCCGCCAAAAGCCGCCGCAAACTGATCTTGCTTGCCAATGGGATTGCCCAATTGATTGATCTCAACGTCGCAAGCCTCCTTAGCAATCTTGTAGGTCGAAGCCGCTTTCTCGTTCCAGGTATACATAAGTTTGAGAAGGGCGACCGTGAAAGAGGAGGATGAACCCAAACCGGTTCCGGAAGGAATATCCGCCATGGAAGTAATCTCAATCCCTTTGTTGCCAAAATCCATCAAAACCTGACGGAAGATCCGATGTTCGATTTTAGCTGGGTCCGTCACGACTTCGGTTTGAGAATATTTAAGAGTGATTGAATCTTTGTTAAAAGCGCCATGAATGGCCAAATAGACATATTTCCTAATGGTTGTGGACAAAACGCAACCACCATATTTTTCATAGAAAGACGGTATGTCGCTTCCGCCTCCGCATAAACTTACGCGGAATGGAGCACGGGAAATGATCATTTTGGTGTCTTCTTCCAACCTCAAAAGAGGCTGCTTTATTTTAACACGTAGGACATTTGGATTCGTGATAAAATAATCCCCGGAGATATTTATGGACGTTCTTGAACCGTTTATCTTGACGATCGATTTCGGAACTCAAAGCGTAAGAGTCGGAATCTTCGATAAAAAAGGAAACGAAATCATTATCGAAAAATCCAAATACGATCCTCCTTATTTTTCGACTTTGCCAAATTACGCTGAGCAAGATCCCGATATTTATTACCGGTGCCTTTGTGAAGCCACTAAAAAAATAGCCAAGGAAAACCCCGAAGCCCTCAAACGCGTTAAGGGGATTACTTTGACTTGTTTCCGTGACAGCGCGGTTCTTTTGGATAAAGACCGGAACGTGGTCAGGCCGATGATTTTGTGGCTCGACCAACGCAACGCCGAGTGCAAGAAACCCTTGCCTTGGCCCTCGCGTTTTATTTTCAGGATTATCGGAATGTCCGATACGATTTATTTCAACCGGAAAAGAAGCGTTTCGAATTGGATCATCGAAAATGAACCCGAAAACTGGGTCAAGGTCGATAAATACGTTAACGTGTCAACCTATTTTATTTTTAGATTGACGAACGAATTAAAAGACAGTTCCTCCAACATGGCGGGGCATTACCCCATCGATTTCGAAAAACGGCAGTGGGACAAAAATCCCGAGAAGGACATCAAAGGGCAAATCTTTTCGCTTAAGAGAAGCATGCTTGCGGAAATCGTTCCTGAAGGATCACCGATAGGGCCCATCACTGCAAAAGCATCGGCCGAAACCGGACTGCCGGAAGGGCTGGTTCTTTATGCGTGCGGTTCCGATAAATCGTGCGAGACCTTAGGCTTAGGAGTCATTGATGATAAAACTGCCGCTATCTCTTATGGGACGGCCTCCACGGTCGAAACGACAAGAACGCAGTATACGGAATCAGAGAAGTTTCTACCGGGATATCCATCCTGCATTCCCGGATATTACAATATGGATATTCAAATCTATCGTGGGTACTGGATGATCAACTGGTTTCTCAAAGAATTTGGGGGCCGGCAAGTCAACGACATCATCATCACCGATGTCGATGCCGCGGATTTCAACGGGAAGCTTTCACAAGTCCCGCCCGGATGCGACGGACTGGTTCTTCAACCTTATTGGGGGCCAGGTCTTTCTCGTCCTCTTTCCAAAGGAGCCATTATCGGCTTTAGCGATTCCATCACCCAAGAGCATTTTTACCGTGCCATAATTGAAGGCATCGCCTATGCGTTGAGGGAAGGAATAGAGCATTTCGAGAAAAAGATCCATCGCAAGATTCCCGATATTCGTATTTCAGGAGGCGGCTCTCAATCCGAAGCCATCTGTCAAATCACCGCCGATATATTCGGAAGGCCGGTAACCCGAGTTCAAACTTATGAAACCTCGAGTCTTGGGGCGGCCATAGCCGGGTTCTTGGCCATCAAGGAATATCAGACTCCGGAAGAAGCCATCGCCGCCATGGTTAGGGTTAAAGACACTTTTGTCCCCAATAAAGATAACTGCGAAAAATACGATTACCTTTATAACAATGCCTATGAAAAAATGTATCCCGCCCTTAAGGGAATCTATAAATCGATCAAGGATTTCAACAAAGAGCAGGAAAAAGAGATTCGACGGAAAAAATTTAGCGAAAAACTGCTTCACAAAAACAAATCTTGAAACAGGTTTCTGCCTTTTTTATTTAACGATAGACCATTAATCGGTGGTGACGAAACTGTCTTTTCCGAGAAACTGTGAATTATAGAGATCGGCATAAAAACCATTTTTGGCCAGCAATTCCTGATGAGTTCCCATTTCGACAATGGAACCTTTGTTCATGACAAGAATCATCTTGGCGTTCTTGATGGTGGATAAGCGGTGGGCGATGACGAAAGAGGTTCGGCTCGCCATGGCATCATCCATGGCCTCTTGAATGGCTTGCTCGGTTCGCGTATCGACTGAAGACGTTGCCTCATCAAGAATCATTATCTTGGGCTTTGAGCAGATTGCCCGGGCGATGGTGATAAGTTGGCGTTGTCCTTGCGAGATGTTACTGCCATCTTCATTAAGGACGAAGTCATATCCCTCTGGAAGCGTTTCGATAAAATGGTCAACACGAGCCGTTTTGGCCGCCAACTCGACATCCTGATTTGTGGCTTCGTTATTGCCGTAACGGATATTTTCGCGAATCGTGCCATTGAAAAGCCAGGTATCTTGAAGAACCATCCCAATTGAGCCCCGAAGGGTATTGCGGGAATATTCGCGGATATTATGACCGTCTAGGATAATCGAGCCTTTATTGACCTCATAGAAACGCATGATGAGGTTCACCAAAGTGGTTTTGCCCGCTCCGGTGGGTCCGACGATTGCCACGGTCTCGCCTTGTTTGACGGAAAGGTTCATGTCTTCAATCAGAGGCTTGTCAGGAGAATAGGAGAAATAGACATGATTAAAGACAAATTCGCCTTTGATGAGGCCACTGTCTTTGATGGAATCCAGGGGGTCGGGAGTGTCTTCGGGGGCGTCCAAAAGATTAAAGACACGTTCGGAGGAAGCCACTACCGACTGAAAAGTCGATGAGATTTGCCCAATCATTTGGAGCGGTTGCGAAACGATGTTTAGGAACATGATAAAGGCAACAAGGGTCCCGATGTTCGTCCCTTCATCATTGACATAAATCAGTCCCGCCGAAACAGAAATAGCCACAAAGACGACCAAGTTGATAAAACGCATGGTTGGCCAAATAAAACCAGAAATCCATTGGGACTTTCGGTCAGCTTCTGTCATCTGCCCGTTAATTGCGTCAAAGCCTTCTTGGGCCTTTTTCTCGCGATTGAAAACCTTCAAAAGTTTATACCCGTTATAGGCTTCCTCGATTTGTCCCTCCAAAACTCCGTATTTCGTTCGATAAATCTTAAATTGCTTTTGGCTTTGCTTGCCAATCAAGGCAACGGTCGCGCCCATAATCGGAAGCGAGGCAAGAAGGATTAATGAGAGTTGCCAAGAAAAAATAAACATCGCCACAAGCGCCCCAACCAGCATGACCACCGCCTGGACGGCCTGAGAAGCAATCCCATAGGCGTTATTCCCGATGTTTTCCACGTCGTTGGTGCCCTTGCTTAAAATGTCCCCATAATTTTGGGAATCAAAATAGGAAAGCGGCATTCGATCAAGTTTCCGTTTGATGTTGTTATCGAGACGATAGGCATATTGACCGGCAATTTTATCGCCGATGAATTCACTAGCCCAACTGGCAACGTTACTTGAAGCGATCAAAATAAAGATGAAAACGAAACTCCAAATCAAAGTCGTCCAATCAACCGCATAAAAGCCATTTTCATCATGGATAAAAGTCTTATAATCATTCAAAATGCCACCCAATATAACGGGTTCGATCACATAGAAAAGGGAGCAAGCGGTTAGAAGCAAAACAATAATCAAGATAAGAAACCATTGTGAGGAAAAATCCTTGCCAAGGCGTTTTAGAGTAGCCTTGGTGTTCTTGGGTTTCTGCAGTGTCGTGTTATGATGGCCTGGCATATTAACGGCCCTCTTCAGACGAAAGCGCCATTGTCTTGGCGATCTCATCCTTATCCATCTGGGAAGATACGATTTCACGATAGACGTCACAGGTCTTCAAAAGTTCTTCGTGGGTTCCTTCTCCGACTTTCTTGCCTTCGTCGAGGACCACGATGTCATCGGCGTCGATAATGGTGGAAACTCTTTGAGCCACGATGATAATGGTGCTTTTGGAAGTATAGCCGCGGAGAGCCTTTCGAAGTTTTAAATCGGTCTTGAAATCCAAAGCGCTGAAAGAATCGTCAAAAATATATATTTCAGGTTTTTTGACTAAGGCTCGGGCAATGCTAAGACGTTGTTTTTGGCCGCCCGAGAAATTCTTCCCGTCTTGCTCGACCGGGGCCGCAAGGCCTTTTTCCAAGGTTGAAGTAAACTCGGCCGCTTGGGCGACTTCAAGCGCTTGGTTGATCTCTTCATCGGTGGCATCTTCTTTTCCAAAAGCGATGTTTTCCCTGATGGTTCCAGAAAAAAGCTGAGCCGTTTGAGGAACATATCCAAGTCGTGCCCTTAGGTCGTCAGTTTTATAATTACGGGCATCCACTCCATCGACAAGAACGCTTCCTTCAGTGACGTCGTAAAACCGAGGAATCAGATTAACAATGGTGGATTTTCCGCTGCCCGTAGAACCGATAATGGCCGTTGTTTTCCCTGGCCTTGCTTCAAAAGAAATATGGCTAAGAGTAGCGGCGGGAGCTCCGGGGAAAGCAAAAGAAACGTCTTTGAATTCAACCAAACCGGTATTTTTTTCGGGTGTGACAGGATCAAGAGGATCCTTGATCGGATTGTTAGAGTTCAAGACTTCGTTGATTCGTTTGGCGCAAGCCTGGCCTCGTGGAACCGAAATAAGCAAAAACATGAACATGAGGAAGGACTGGATGATCTGCATGGCATATTCTGCTCCAACAATGACGTTTGTGAAATCAATGGTTGCGGTGGAAGGCATTCCCGAAATCTTTGTAAAACCATAATAGAAAACCGCCAAATAGGTAAAATCGAAAATAATCGAGATAATGGGGGAGCCAAAACTCATGGTTCGGGCCGTTTTAATCGAAATCTGGGTAACGTCGGTATTGGCTTGATTGAACCGGTCGTATTCCTTATCTTCCTGATTAAAGGCTCTGATGACCCTGACCCCTTTAAGCGATTCCCGAAGAACCGAAGTCAGTTTATCAATGGCGGTTTGTATCCTCTTGAAAAGGGGGTTGGCGATAGCGAGAAGAACAACCGCAGTGACAATAATGAAAGGAATCGTGCAAGCCACGATTAACCCCAGCGTGGCGTCTCTTGTCATAATCATCACGATTGCGATGATGAAGGAAACTGGCGACATAATCATGATTCGAAGGCCGAAGGTGATAACGTTTTGGGTTTGCTCAATGTCATTGGTCGTTCTGGTGATTAAAGATGCTGTCCCAAATTTATAATATTCGCTTACCGATAAGGAAACGGTCTTTTGGAAAACATCGTGACGAAGATTGCGTGCATAAGTGGCTCCGATGAAACTGTTGATGACCGAAGAGGCGAAGGCGCAGAGCACGAACAAAAAAGCAAAGGCCAACATGATGCCACCAATAATCCAAGTATCGGTAAGATGATTTCCGGTCGGTGGAATGAAATAAAAACCTGCAAACGAAATTAGCCCCTTCATCAAGGAAGAATAATTGGTGGGGTTCTCCATGATCGTCGTGATATTTCCCATGAAATTCGGAATCGCCAAAGCAAAAAAAGCCTGCAACCCCATTAAGAGGACTGAAATCAGGACTTCCCACCAAATCGGTTTTAAATACCTGAGAAGTTTGAGCACAAGCGTAATTCTACGATGATGAATTTATATGTCAACGAAACGACTTTTGTTTTCAGAAAGGAACAAAGTGAAGACAAATGAGAAAGGCTTTATTTTTGAAAAATCCTAATAATCATCGAACTGCTTGTCGGTTTATATTTTTCGCTTCCCTCAAAGATACGGCGGTAAGTAGCGCCGTTGATAAAATCAACAAGGACATTGGCGATTTCTTGAGGATCTCCAGCAACAATCGTTCCTTCAACTTGGCCTTGTTTTATCAAATCGACAAGATATGGGAAAGGATCCTCTCCCAAAAGCGCCTCGTTGTAAGAAGTTGTCGTGTATCGGCGGGTTGTACTAAGCCGGGACATATAAATTGCTTCATCGGGGGCGCTGATAAATTTTTCGCAATAATCGCAAACGACTTTTAAACCTTTGATTCCTCCGGCTGCTATTGCTGCATCCTTAGGAATAAGATAATCTTTGTATTTTTCGTTCTTCAGTTCGATGAGAGCATTGAAAACGTCTTCCTTGCTCTTGAAATAATGATAAAAAAGACCATGTGAGCAATTAGAGGCCACCGTAATATCATCAATAGTCACGGAATCGAAACCATTAATTGCGAATAACTTTAAAGTCCTTTCCAGGATTTTAGTTTTGCGCTTATCTCGGATCGATTCGTTCTGCTCGCTTGTTCTTGGCATGGTTTTAGCCCCACAATGGTGTGCGATTATTAGGATAGTTCTTTGGTCAAACGTGTCAAATATTTATTCGTCAATTGAAGAAATTTAAAATGACAATTCATCAGGAGAATCCAAAGGTTTTCTATTGTTGAATATTTGTTATCTTTTTCTTGCTGGATATCTTTGACAAAAAGAAAAAACCCACTGAAACAGCAATGAGGAGCAATGGGCCAACTACCCATTCCCACGGACGTGCGGTTAGGTACATCCAGTTTCCATTTGAGAATACCGACTGATTAACAAAGGTCGAAACGAAAGAGCCGAGCAAAAAACCTAAAACGACAAACATGGTTTCAGAATGGTGTCTTGCAAGTAACGATTTCATAAATTTGCTGGCGGCCACAAAACCCAACACAATTCCAAAAATAAGAATCAAAGACAACAGCAAACCCGAAACAACGCGATCGTGATTATGGAGCATCGAATTGCTGCCAATGTACAAGGCAACAATTGGGTCGTAAAAGCCTAATATATATAAAATCAAGGCTCCTGAAAGTCCGGGAAGAATACAAGCGGCAGCCGCTAAAAATCCAGCCACAAAAACCGCAGGATAAATCCACCAAGCATTGCTCTCAAAATAACTTTCGATATCGAAGCCCCAATAGAGTTTGCTCAATAAGGACAGGACCCCAATTCCGGCGGTAAAAATGAACCCCCCAACGACCAATAAAATCGTTTTTGCTGAGATTTCGCTTTTCTTAAGATTTTTTGTCACGAGAGGAATCGTCCCAATAATAAAGCCCGCAAAAAGACAATTGATGGTAAGGTGGGCGTAGCGATAACCATAGCTGACGCCTACCATAACCACAACTGCCGACAGAACGGCCCCAATAAAATAGGGGAGAAGAATACCCATGTTTTCTTTGAAGTTTTTTCTAAGATTGGCTATCGCTCCGATTAAAGTGTCATAAATTCCCACTGCTAAAGCAACCATTCCTGCGCTTACGCCCGGAATCATTCCAAGGCCGAGCGCGGCTCCTTTAAGAGCGTTTACCAGCCAACGTTTAGTCTTCATGAATGATATTCTATTCTCGTGGATTCCTTTTATCTATAAAAGGGTGGTAAACTCATCGTGCCATGAAAACACTAATCATTTATAAATCCAAAACCGGAAACACCAAAGCCTACGCCGAAGACATCGCCAAAAAAATTGGCGGAGAAGTCATTCCGCTTAAAAACTTCAAAGCCAACAAGGCCAAAGATTACGACACTATTGTTTTCGGCGGCTGGGTTTTAGGCGGGACCATTCAAGGTCTGAACAAATTCCTTGAGCACTATAACAATTTCAAAGATAAAAACGTCATTGTCTTTTCCGTTGGCCTGTCCGTTCCGACGCAAGACGGGAGGTCGATCTTAATTGAGCAAAACCTTCTCGATATGTACCACATTCGTTTTTACCAACTCAGAGGTTCCTTCGACATGAAAAAGCTACATTTCCCTTATAATTTCATGATTCGGAGCTCGATTAAGATGATGACGGCCAATCCTGATGCCTCGACTGATGTGGAATCGTTGAAAAACCTTAAGAACAATCCTATCGAAGTTTATGATTCCGAAAAGATTCAAAAAATTGTCATCGTTATCAATTCTCTTTCTGTAATTGAGGCCAAGTAGAATGAAGCTTTTCGTTGGTTTGGGAAATCCGGGTAGCGAATATATCGGGACTCGTCACAATATGGGTTTTGTCTCTATCGATAAATTTGCAGACATGGCCAGCGGGATTTTTGATAAGGACGGATTCAAGGGCGTTTATGGGTTGATCAAAAATCCCAATTTTTCCGAAACCATCATTGTTTTGAAACCTCAGACTTTCATGAATTTATCCGGCACTTCCGTCAGAACCGCGGCAGATTATTTCAAAATTTCATTCGAGGATGTTGTGGTTGTGTATGATGACATGGCCTTACCGATCGGGACCATTCGCTTACGCGAAAACGGGACTTCCGGCGGGCACAAAGGCATGCAGAGCGTCATTGACCAATTCGGGACCGATTCCATAAAAAGAATCCGTATCGGAATTGGTGAACCCCCCCACAAAGACGCGATCGATTATGTGTTGGGGAAACCCAAAGGAGACGATTTGGCTCTTATCGACGAATCGACCGACAACGCCGCGAAAGCCCTTCGCGACATTGAGATAAAAGGTTTCGCTTATGCGATGAGCACCTACAACGGCAGCCATCAGAAAGAGTGACTTTGGTAGACCTATTCCAAACCCTCAACAAACTCGATTTAGCCTCCCCCCTCACCCGCAAGAAGGGGCATTTTGTTGTTGACGATGTCATCGGGACCGGCCTCCTTTTCGCTTCAATTTATCATGATAATCCCGATGATTATGTCATCGTTGCCAACAACCTTTACAGCGCCCAAAAAACATATGAGTTTCTTCTGAATTTCTTTAAAGAAGATCAGATTGTCTTTTTTCCGGCCGATGAGCTTCTTCGAGCCGAAGCCCTATCTTCTTCCCGCGAATTGATGGCCCAACGTATCTATGCCTTGGGACAGCTCACGGAAGGAAGCCCCAAAATCCTTGTGACTCATCCGGCCGCTCTTCTTCGCTATCTTCCCGACCCCGTGGAATTCAAGAAAAGCATTCTAACATTGGAAAAAGGCAAGAAAGCCAATCTCGAAGTATTGAAAAACGACTTGGCAATGATGGGGTATAACCGAGTCAACAAGATTGATCAATCTTTGGAGTTTGCTTTAAGAGGAGACATTCTGGATGTTTTTTCCGTAAATTATCTTTCTCCGATAAGAATTGAGTTTTTCGATGATGAAATCGAGAGCATCAAAACCTTTGACATCGCAACGCAATCCTCCCTAAAAGATATTGATAAAATCAAAATTCTTCCCGCCACGGACACTTTTATGACTGACGATGAAATAACTTCCTTTGCGGAAAGAATCAAGAAAAGACTTGAGAATGATTCCAAGACTCTTCCGCCCTCTTTTCAAGAAACCTTGATGGAAAACGCGGGACGGGACATTGAAGATATCGTGGCTCGAAGTTATAAACCTACTTTATATAAATACTATGGTTTCGCTTTGAGCAGTGCCTTCTCGGTTTGCAGTTATTTCCAGCCTCGTCTTTTGTTCATACCTGACAAAGAAAGTTTTGTAACGGCATCGGATATGTTGGCCAATGAAGCCCGGGAATATTTTTCTGAGCTTGAAAACGAACGTTTGATTCCCACCCACCTTCAAGAATACATGGAGGTTAGCGAGGCCCTTCCTGATTATCGGCGCGTGTTTTATGGTCACAAATTCTTCTCCGACCCTGATGATTTCATATTTACGGTCCGCCACATCGTTTCCTCGGGGACGGGGATCGCCTCGTTAACTTCGACCGTTCAGAGCTATCTCCGAAACGATAAAAAGGTTGTTTTGGCCCTAAGCGATCCCCACCAAATAGAAACGGCCAAAAGTTTTTTGGACGATGCCAAAATTCCTTACGAAAAAGTCGAGGGGTTCAATTTGCCTAATGGCTCATTGGGGCTTTCGGGCTTGAATCTCAATGAAGGATTCGAAATTTCCGATCTTGGGATCGCTTACCTCTCCAGCTCCGAAATATTTGGCCAACGCATGGCCAGCACGCGTTTCTCGTCTCGTTTCAAGGACGCGACTATTTTAAAAAGTTACGAAGATCTCAAACCGGGGGATTATGTTGTCCACGAGTATAACGGCGTGGGTCAGTTCGTTGAGATCAAGACTCTTGAAGTAGAAGGAATTCACAGGGATTATTTGAGGATCGCTTACGCTGGAAACGAAACCCTATACGTTCCCTTGGAGCAATTCCGCCTTGTTAGAAAATACGCAGGAAGAGAAGGGGCGGCTCCCAAGCTTTCGCATCTTTCTGGCGGAGAATGGCAAAAAAAGAAAGAGCACATCAAAGAGCGGGTCAACGAGTTGGCTGATCGTCTCATCGCCTTATATGGTTCGAGGGCAAAGACCTCCGGTTTCGCTTTTCCTCCCGATGATGAATTCCAAGCGAAATTCGAGGAAGAATTCCCTTACGAATTGACCCCCGATCAAGTTCATTCCCTCAAAGAAATAAAAGGCGATATGGAAAAGCCAGAGATCATGGATCGTCTTCTGTGCGGCGACGTCGGTTTCGGAAAAACGGAGATTGCCTTTCGCGCCGCTTTCAAAGCCATTCTTGCAGGAAAACAAGTTGCCATTCTTTGTCCTACAACCTTGTTGGCTCGACAGCATTATGAAGTGGCTTTGCAAAGATTCTCGGACTTTGGAATTCGGATTTGCCTTTTCTCCCGGCTCGTTCCTTTGATCCAGCAAAAAACATCGATCGAGGCCGTTAAAAATGGAAAGGTGGATTTGGTGATTGGAACCCACCGGCTGCTCAGCAAGGAAATCAGCTTCAAAGATCTGGGCTTGCTTATCGTGGATGAAGAACAGCGTTTTGGGGTCGAACAAAAAGAGCAAATCAAAGAAATGAAAAAGAACGTTGACGTTCTGACACTTTCTGCCACCCCAATTCCTCGAACACTACAAATGTCGCTAGTGGGAATTCGACCTCTTTCGCAGATTAACACCGCGCCTGATTCACGAATGCCGATTCAAACCTATGTGGCTCCCTATAAAGAGGATGTCGCCTTTGAGTTGATTCAAAGAGAACTCGCTAGAAATGGGCAAGTCTTTTATGTTTTCAATAAGGTGGCTTCGATTTATATGAAAGCCAATCAAATCGCCCGTGCCATCCCTTCGGCCAAGATTGGGGTCGTCCATGGGAAAATGGAAAAAGAAGAAATCGAAGACGTGATGTCCAAGTTCTACGATAACGAAATTAACGTTCTCGTTTGCACCTCCATCATCGAAAACGGAATCGATATCCCCAATGCCAATATGATCATCGTGGAAGATGCGGATAAGTTTGGCCTTTCGCAGCTATATCAAATAAAGGGGAGAGTCGGTCGGGGCGATCGCATCGCTTATGCCTACCTAATGTATAAACCTCAGAAAGACATGAACGAAGACGCTCAGAAACGCCTTCAGGCCATTCAAGAATTCACCGAACTCGGAAGCGGTTATAAAATTGCGCAGCGAGATTTGATGATCAGGGGAGCGGGGGACATCTTGGGGGCCGAGCAGGCCGGATTTATCGACACGATTGGGCTCGATCTTTATATGAAGCTTTTAAACGAGGCCATTCAAGAAAAGAAAACGGGCATTAAAACCGAGCCCCCCAAAGCCAACCATCTTTTCGATATTGATGCCTATATTCCCAAAACTTATGCCATTAACAGCGACAAGGTCGAATTATATCAAGAACTTGAAAATGCCAAAAGCGAAACCGAAGTCGATGGACTTGCCAAACACATGCGCGATATTTACGGGAAACTCCCCGATGAAGTCCTGCTTTTATTGGCCAAGAAAAAAATCGATCTATTGGGTTCCAACGAAGAATTTGCCTCCATCACCGAAGGCGAAACTTACATCGACATACTCATGAGCGACACCTTCTCAAGGGTCAACGGCATCGGAGTGGATCTCTTCAATGTCGTGGTCCCCTTTCTTTCCATCATCACCGTCAACTTTTTGGAAAAGAAACTTCACATCCGGATGACCAAAGGCGACGATTGGCTGAAGAGTCTCGATAAACTCTTGCGCACGATCCATTCCCTTTACCTTAGACATAAGGAAGGAGCCGCCGTGGTAAACTAAAAACATGAGAATCGATAAATGGCTTAAAGTCGCGCGCCTCACCAAAAGACGGGAAACCGCCAAAGAGCTTTGCGAGGATAACGATGTCATAATCAATGGGCGCCCGGCAAAGCCCATGAGCGAGGTGAAAGCCGGAGATGAGCTGGTTCTTAAGATGGGAAGACATAAAATCTTTGCAAAAGTTGTTTCTGTTCGTGAATTCGCCCGCAAAGAAGAAGCCCTAGGAATGTATGAGATAATTCATGACGAGATCATCGAAAGAGGAGGAAATGACAATGCTTGATTACAAATTCGGCCCCAAGAACACTTATCTGGTTGCCGTTACTTATGGCCCCGAATCCATGGCCTTGTTGGATATGATGTTAAAATCTGACGTCAAACCGGTGGTTTGTTTCGTCAATTATCGTCTTGGCGATCTGATTAACGAAGCGGAAACCGAACTCAAACAGTATTGCAAGGAAAAGGGCCTGATTTTGGAAATCGGGGATGCCAAAGACGTGGATGTTCAAGGGAAAGACACGGATTTCGAAAAATGGTCGCGGGATGTCCGATATTCTTTCTTTGAAAAGTTTTACAAAAAACATCATGTGGCCTCGCTTTTTTTGGCCCACACTCAAGACGACATCATTGAATCCTATCTTCTTATGAAAAGATTTGGCGGAAAAATGTCCCTTCGCGGATTAAACAAAGTTTCATCCTATCATGGCATGATCATCGTTTGTCCGCTTCTCAATTATTCGAGCGAAGACATTTTGGAATATGTGGCTCTTAACAATGTGCCGTGCTCCCGCGACATCAAAAAATACGAGACCTCGGAATTCCGTTCCGAAATTCGGCGCGACATCGTCGAAAAACTCAATGAAGTGGAGCGTGACCAGATTCTTTCGGAAATCAACAAAGAATACGATGACAAAATCTCGTTTGCCAAAGCCATCGATAAATCCATCTCCGCCTCCGGGAATCTCAACATTCGTGAAATTATGGCGCTTTCTGAAGATGAATTTGCCCAAGCCATCATGGATTTCGTGAATAAAAAAGCCTCGGAGCATTGCACAATCACCCCCAAACTTTTGGCCAGCATCCGCAAAATGTGTCTAGATCCCAATCCCAATCTGTTCCACCGAATTCACGGCAGCGTTTATATCGTCAAAGAATATGACGAGCTGACGATTGACAACAACGGTCTTGATTTGCCGTATTCCTATGTTATCAAAAAACCCGGGAAATTCTCATGCCCGATTTTTGATCTCGATTTTTCGATGGGAGCCGAAGACCGAAACATTCACGATTCCGACTACCCTATCACGATTCGCAGCCTTTTGCCTTCTGATGTCTCAACTTATGGAGGGTATTTGGTCCCAGCCAAAAAAATGCTCTCCGCTGGGGGAATCTCCGAGAGACTTTTACGGGTTTGGCCGGTCTTTCTTAACAAAGACGGGAAAATCATTTATATCCCAAGATATAAGAAGGGTTTTAGCGAATATCACTCCTCAATCTTCGTGATTCATGTCAAAGACGATGAGAAATGAGAGTAAAATGCTTGTTGCGTACACCCCTAAGGGTGTATCTTGCGTGTGCCGCCAACAAAAGGCGCCAGGCAAAGAGTTAATTAATTGCCAAACAAGGAGGACCCCATGAACGACGAAAACAAAAAAAGAAGCGTGTGGTCTTATATTCTTCCGTATCTTATTACGACGATATTTGTAGTTATCGTGGTCTTTTTCGCGATAAAGAGCCTAAGCAGCCAAAGCGAAACCTGGGATTCCAGCAACGTGGATACGTATTTTGGGTATAACGTCGACAAAGGCACTTACGATGATGTTCGTTCCGGCCAACCCCATTATTATCTGCAATCGTATTCCACCACCATCAAATATCAATCCTCGGTGACGGTGACTGGCGTGGCCTATAACGCCACCAACGTCAAAGACATCCATTATTTCACGGTGAACTTCGAGCCCAATCAATGGGGAAGCGAATGGAAAGTTTCCGATGGAGCCACGCACTTTTCTTATAGCACGATTTTCTATCAAAAGATCGAAGAGTGGGACAACGATGTCGTCACCACCAACACCAGTTTGCCCATTGGGGTTCATACTGCGACCGATCCTTATCAAGTCGATTGGTGGGATACCTGGGGTCCAACCATTATTCAGATTGCCGTCATCGGAGCCATTACCCTTTTCCTGTTCATCAAATTGAATCAATCCGTTAACGGATCCAACCGGACCGCTATGGATTTCAATAAATCCCCGGCCCGCCGCGAAGACGCCTCAAAAGTTCGTTTCTCCGATATCGCCGGATGCGACGAAGAAAAGGCCGAAATGGTCGAGATGGTGGAGTATCTCAAAGAGCCAAAGAAATATTCCAAATTCGGCGCTAGATTGCCTAAAGGCGTTCTTCTCATCGGAGCTCCGGGCACCGGCAAAACCCTTTTGGCCAAAGCCGTGGCTGGAGAAGCCGGAGTTCCTTTTTACAGTATTTCGGGCTCCGATTTCGTGGAAATGTTCGTTGGCGTCGGCGCCGGTCGTGTCCGCGATCTCTTTAAACGCGCCAAGCAAACCGCCCCCTGCATCATCTTCATTGATGAAATCGATGCCGTCGGCCGTCAGCGCGGCGCCGGCTTGGGCGGTGGCAACGACGAACGCGAGCAGACGCTCAACCAGCTCTTGGTGGAAATGGACGGGTTTGAATATAACTCGGGCATTCTTGTCATGGCTGCGACCAACCGCGACGATGTCTTGGATCCGGCATTGCTAAGACCCGGCCGTTTTGACCGCATTATCACTGTCAGTTTGCCCGATTGCGCGGGACGCGAGGCCATCTTCAAGGTTCACGCTCGCAACAAGAAAATCGATCCCTCCGTGGATTTCCATTCCTTGGCCAAACGGACTGTGGGTTTTTCGGGCGCCGATATTGAAAACATTCTTAACGAAGCCGCGATTTTGGCCGTTCGTTTCCATAAGGATTCCGTAGGTATGGCGGAGATTGATGAAGCCATCGATCGTCGGATCGCCGGACCTGCCAAATCCTCCAAAGGAATGAACGATCAAGAACGTCGAGAAGTCGCCTTCCACGAGGCTGGCCATGCCGTCATTGGTTTGGTCCTGCCTTATTCCGAGAAGGTTCAGAAGATTACCATCATTCCCCGCGGCAACACGGGTGGCCACGTCTTGATGACGCCGGATGACGATCGTTTCATCCTGACCAAGAAAGAGCTCTTAGCCCAAATCACGGGATTATTGGGCGGCCGCGCTTCCGAGGAGATTTTCTTCGACGATATCTCTACGGGTGCCGAAAACGACATCCAAGAAGCCACCAAACTAGCCCGCGCCATGGTCACCGAATTCGGCATGTCGGAACTCGGGCCCATTCAATATGAGAAAAGCACTTCCTCGGTTTTCTTGGGCCGCGATTATGCCGACACTCAGAAGAACTTCTCCACTCAGATCGCCTTTGAGATCGATAAGGCGGTTCGCCAAATCATTGATTCGTGTCACGATGAAGCCAAGAAAATCTTGCTGGCCCATTCTCAGGAAGTGACTCTTATCGCCACGACGCTTCTTGATAAAGAGACCATCACCGCGGAGGAAATCGATTCGCTTGTGAAGACGGGGAAACTCCCGGTCAAACAAGTCGGGGTCATTTCTGAAAAGAACGTTTCCGCCCAGGAAAAAGCCGTTCTTGAAGGCAAAGTCTCCGCCGAGAATCAGATTAAACAGGATGCGGAAAGGGATGCTGCTGCTGCGTCTGGCCAAAAGGACGCGACGGCCAAGACCTCCGAAACCCCCAAATCCGACGTTCCCGAAAAACCTGCTGACTCCACGAGCCAAGGCGAGCCTTCGGACAAAGATAAGAAATAGGAAGGAGGCCGCAAGGCCTTCTTTCTTTTATGGATTTATATGGATAAGGTTCAAATCGGTGGAATCCCATTGAAGGGCAATGTCGTTTTGGGCCCCATGGCCGGCGTCACCACGCTAGCCTATCGGGAATTCATGAAGCCCTTCGGGGTGGCCCTTTCCTTCAGCGAGATGATTTCCGATTGCGGCCTCGATTATGGGAACAAGAAGACCCAGGCGTACTTCAAGACTTCCGTGATCGATCGACCAGTCGGTTTGCAGCTTTTTGGCTTCAAAGCCGAGAACACGCTTAAGGCCATCGAAGTGCTGGAAGAGAATGCGGATTATGACCTTCTGGATATTAATCTGGGCTGCCCTGTTTATAAAGTCGTGAAAACCGGAGCGGGTTCGGCTTGGCTCAAAGATCCCAAAATTTTATATCCTTATATACGCGCGATATGCGAGAAATCCCATAAGCCCGTGAGTGCCAAAATCAGGTTGGGTTGGGATTCCCCTTCCATCAATGTTTTAGAAGTCTCATCCCTGCTTGAAAAAGCTGGGGTCAAAATGCTGACCGTGCACGCCAGAACGTCTTGCCAAGGCTATGCTGGGCAAGCCGATTTTTCCAAAATTGCGGGTCTTGGGAAACGACTTTCGATCCCGCTTTGCGTTTCAGGGGACATCCTGACTCCGGAAAAGGCCGTCGGGGCCATGAAAGAAGCCGATGCCTCGCTGGTGATGGTGGCCCGCGGAGGCTTAGGGAACCCCCGGCTTGTCACCAACATTCAGAATCTTCTCGACGGGAAAGAGCTATTGCCTCTTCCGACCGTTCTTGAACAAACGGAGTGGGCCGAGGAATTTTCGAAAAATCTCGTCGAAAATGAAGGCGTCCGAGTGGCTGTCATGCAGTTGCGGGGCCTTATTCCCCATTTTTTCTCGGGTTTCCCAGGCTATAAGAAGATCCGCGGGGAGATCTCGATGAACATCAAAACCTACGAGGATTTGATGGTTATTCTTGAAGGCATCAAAAACCGCGAACGGCTTTGAAAACCCGCAAGGGGAAGTATCTCGTAAACAACCAAAACCAGGCGAAAATAGGACATTCTAGAATCCTTTGAATTTTTCCTTGCAAAAAGCCTTGACGAACGGATTTTCGATACTAGAATGTTCGGGTGCGAATAAAAACGTTCGTAACCGAACAATGGAACAAAAAGAACAGCGGCCGTTAGGCGCGGAAATCCGCCGAACCGGGAACGCCATCAAAAATTATATCGATAACGTCCTTCTCACGAAGCTTAACGAAAAGCTAACGGGAGTCGAGGGAATGACGATGGTTTTCATTTTCCGTCATCAGGGGCAGGACCTGACAGCACGCGATATTATGGCCCGTTTCGACGTTTCCAAGGCGACCGTATCCCAGATTCTGCATGGGATAGAGAAGAAAGGGCTCATTGCCATGCGTCCTCTCAAGGACGACAAACGGGTCAAGATCATCGTATTGACCGAGAAAGGCCAAAAAGTCAACGAGGAATTCACAGCCCTCTTTGCGGAAATGAACTCCCGAATCGAGAAAAACCTGACCGAAGAGGAAAAACGGCAGTTGCGCTCCACGCTTCTAAAAATGCGAGAAAACATTGGCGATCAATGCAGTTCAAATAATCCAAAAACTTCGGAGAAAAAAGCATGAAAACGTTAAAGACGGTCCTGCACGATGCCAGAGAAAGACGCCGTGCCAAGAAAGCGGCCAAAAAGAAAACGTTAAAGACGATCCTGCATTATATCAAAGGCTATTGGAAAGATACGATTCTGACCTGGCTGTTTGTTTTATTGGAAACCGTTTGCGAGGTTCTCGTCGTTTTCTTCATGCAGTTTTTGATCAATGACGTCAATGTCAGCAAAGCGAGTGGCATTGTTAACGCAAGCGCCGTTGATGGGATTTATTTGTATTCAATCCTCATTGCCATCTTGGCGGTGGTGGGAGCCGTCATGGGAATTTTATCGGGCTTCACCTCAGCCAAAGCCTCAGCGGGATTCGGCAAAAACCTTCGCGAAGCCATGTATGTCCAGATTCAAAAATACTCTTTCAAGAACATCGACAAATTTTCGACCAGTTCCATCATTACCCGCACGACGACCGACGTCGCCAACGTCCAAAACGCCTTCCTCCAAGCGATTCGGGCCGTCATCAGGGCTCCGTTTATGATGATTTTTGCCCTGATCATGTGCGCGGTCACCGATTGGAGACTGGCTTGGATTTTCCTCCTCATCATCCCCCTGGTTTTGATTTTCTTGGTCATTATGGCCCGAAAGGTTCATCCCACCTTCGTCCGAATTTTCGACACTTATGACAATCTCAACGAAGCGGTGGGGGAGGATGTCGAGGGCATCCGGGTCGTTAAGTCCTTTGATCGCGAGGACTATGAAAAGAAGAAGTTCAATGGCATTTCGGATTTCATTTATAAGAATTTCGTCGGCGCCGAAAAAATCTTGTCTTGGAACGGGCCGATCGTTAATTTGGCGATCTATGGCTCCATCATCGGCCTTTCTTATTTCGGAGCCCAAGCCATTGTCAATACCCACAGCTCCGAGTTGAGCGTGGGCGGCTTAAGCACCCTCATCACTTATGTCATGCTCATCATGGCGGCCCTTGTTTGGGTCTCGATGGTGTATGTCATGATCATCATCGCCCGGAACGGGGCCGAACGCATCGTCGAGGTCATCGTTGAAAAACCCGAGATCGTCTCTCCGCAAAACGCTCTTATGGCGGTTCCGAACGGCGACGTCGATTTCAATCATGTGAGTTTCTCTTATGTCGATGACAAAAAAGTCCTTGTCGACGTCGATTGTCATGTCAAATCCGGAACCATGGTTGGGATTTTAGGCTCCACTGGTTCAAGCAAAACCACGCTTGTGAGTTTGATTGCTCGTCTTTATGATCCGAGCGAGGGCTCGGTCTGCGTCGGAGGCCACGATGTCAGAGAATACGATTTGGCGGTCCTTCGCGATGCCGTCGCGGTGGTCCTCCAGAAGAACACGCTTTTCACCGGCACCATCCGGCAAAACCTTTTGTGGGGAGACGCTTCCGCAAGCGACGAGACCATCCTGAAGGCTTGTGATTTGGCTCAGGTGACTCCTTTCTTGAAAGACATGGCGCAGGGCCTTGATACCCCGATTGACGAAGGCGGCACGAACGTCTCAGGCGGCCAAAAGCAGCGTCTATGCATCGCCAGAGCTCTCCTCAAGAATCCGAAGATCCTCATCCTCGACGATTCCACAAGCGCTTGCGATACCCACACCGATGCCTTGATCAGAGAAGCGCTTCAAACCGAACGCAAAGGCCTTACGAAATTCGTCATCGCCCAGCGCGTCCTTTCCGTCAGGGATTGCGATGTCATTTGGGTCATGGATCACGGAAAGATCGTCGCCATGGGATCAAGCGATGCCCTCATCCAAAGCTGCCCAGTCTACAAAGAGCTTTATGAATCCCAGTTGGGTGGAGGTGATTTCGATGCCCGCAACTAATCTTCGTCCAACCAAAGGCGGAAGAAACATGGCTCAGGTCTCAAGAAAAGATCAGATGAAAGCCATGAAGCGTCTTTTGGGCTACGTCACCAAATACTATCCCTGGCAATTTGCCTTGGTGCTGATTTGCATCGTCCTTTCGAGCGGCGTCGGCGTCGTAGGCAGTTTCTTTGTCGGCAGCATCGTCATCGACGAGTTTGTGGCACCGGCCGTTGCCGGAGCGGCCTTCGATCAAGCGGGTTTTGCCCTTGCCATCATGATCATGGCGCTCATTTATCTCGCCGGCATCGTGGCAAACTATGTCTATAGCATCATGATGGCCATCATCGGCCAAGGGGTTCAAAGGATCATCCGGGATCAGCTTTTCAATCACATGCAGGATCTGCCCATTTCCTATTTCGATCAAAGGGAGCGCGGCGACATCATGTCCATTTACACGAATGACATCGATGCCTTGCGCGAAATGCTTTCGCGCGCGCTTCCGATGGTGGCCGCCTCGCTGATGACCATGGTGGCTTGCTTTGCGATGATGCTCTATACCGATTTCTTGCTGACGGGCGTTGTCATTGGCTTTACAATTCTTATTTTCTTTCTCACCAAATATTATGCGAAAATGTCCGGTAAATACTTTATCGCTCAGCAAATCGAACTTGGAAAAACCAATGGGTACATCGAGGAAATGACCAATGGGCAGAAGGTCATAAAGGTCTTTAACTATGAGGATCGCAACATTGAAGGTTTCAAACAGCACAATGAAGCCTATTACGAATACTCCGTGAAGGCTAACGGCTTTGCCAACGTCCTCATGCCGGCCGTCAACCAGTTGGGGAACGTCCAATATGTCATCATCGCCCTCATCGGCGGTCTGGCCATCGTGAACGGGGTCAGCGGATTTTCCTTTCGCGGCGTCAACCCGCTTGAAGTCGGGGTCATTGTGAGCTTTCTTCTTTATTCCAAGGCCTTCATTCAGCCGATCGGCCAGGTCTCCCAGCAGCTTAACGTCGTTGGCTTGGCTCTCGCCGGGGCCACCCGCATTTTCGAAGTGACGGACGTTCCCGCTGAAGCCGACGATGGCTATGTCGAACTTTGCTATGCCACGCCGGATAAAAACGGGAAACCGGTCGAAGTCCCAACCAGAACCGGCCGTTGGGCTTGGAAGCATCCGCACAAAGACGGAACGCCCACGACTTATGTGTGGTTGCAGGGCGAGATCGAATTCAACGACGTCGATTTCGCCTATATTCCTGGGAAGACGGTCCTTCATAACATCACGCTGACCGCCAAGCCGGGCCAGAAGATCGCCTTCGTCGGGCCGACCGGGGCCGGCAAGACGACGATCACGAACCTCATCAACCGCTTCTACGACATCGAGGATGGGAAGATCCGTTACGATGGCATCAACATCAACAAGATCAAAAAAGCCGATTTGAGACGGTCCCTCGGGATCGTCCTTCAAGACACCACGCTCTTCACGGGCACCGTCAAGGAGAACATCCGCTTCGGGAAGCTCGATGCCACGGACGATGAAATCATCGCCGCGGCCAAAAAAGCCAACGCCGACTCCTTCATAGAAAACCTTCCCCAAGGTTATGACACGATTCTGGATAACGCCGGCGCTTCCCTTTCGCAAGGGCAGCGTCAGCTCCTGTCGATTGCCCGGGCCGCGGTGGCGGATCCCCCGGTCATGATCCTCGACGAGGCCACCTCCTCGATCGACAGCCGCACCGAGAGGCTCGTCCAGGAGGGCATGGACGCCATCATGAAAGGCCGCACGGTCTTCGTGATCGCCCACCGCCTCTCGACGGTCAAGAACGCCGACGTCATCATGGTCATCGACGCGGGCCGCATCATCGAGAGCGGCTCCCACGGCGAGCTCATGGCCAGGAAGGGCAAGTACTACCAGCTCTACACCGGGAACGCCATCGAAGAATCGTGAAACGAAGGGCAGGAAGCCAATCCCGCCCTTTTCTTTTGACTGAGAAGTCTTAATTCGTCACCTCTTAGGCCATATTTCCATGTCTTTCGCGATTGAATGTATTAAACTATCCCTGCGTAAAGACGAGGTGCAACCATGGAAGAAGAGAAATTAAGTGACCAAGAGGCCGTTCGCCAGGGCAAACTCGAGAAGTACAAAGAACTCGGGGTGGATCCTTTCGGCTTCCGCTATGAATGGAAAGACCAAATCAAGGATATCCGGGCCAAATACGGCAAGCTGACGGCCGAGGAATTAGCGGCTCAGCCAATTACCGTCAACGTGGCGGGGCGGTTACTGGCCATCCGGAGAATGGGAAAGGCGAGTTTCGTCAATCTCAAAGACGAATATGGCCAAATCCAAGCTTGGATCGGCCAAGACGTCATCGGTGAGCACGATTATTCGGTCTTCAAACTCGCGGATTTAGGCGACATCGTGGGGCTGGAAGGCACGCTGATGCTGACCCGGACTGGCGAACTCACCATTCGCGTCAACAAATACACCCATATCGTCAAATGCCTGAAGCCGCTGCCAGAGAAATATCATGGCTTGACCGATACGGAAGATCGTTATCGGCATCGGTATGTGGATCTTATCATCAATGACGAATCCAAGGCCATCGCTTTAATGCGGCCCGCCATCGTGAAGGGCATTCGCGATTATTGCGATTCCCAAGGTTTCGTCGAAGTGGAAACCCCGATCTTTTCGCCGATTCTCGGCGGGGCGGCGGCCAAGCCCTTCGTCACGCATTATAACTCCCTTGATAAAGATTTCTATCTTCGCGTTGCCACCGAACTTAACCTCAAGAAATGCTTGGTGGGCGGGATTGACCGCGTTTACGAAATCGGGCGCATCTTCCGGAACGAAGGCATCGATACCAAGCACAGCCCGGAATTCACGACCATCGAGCTTTATCAGGCTTTTGGCGATCTGAGCGATATGCGGAAATGGGCCGAAGGCTTATTCCATTACACCGCCAAGAACATCGTCAAGAAAGATGTTTATCAGTGGAATGGACAAACCATCGACGTGGAGAAGCCTTTTGCCTATGTGGGCATGGCCGAAGCCATCAAGGAAAAGACCGGAATCGATTTCCGGGACAATATCCCTTTCGAAAAAGCGGTGGAGCTGGCCAAGGAGCACAACGTCCCGCTCGAAAAGAGCTGGAATAGCACCGGCTACATCATGCAAGCTTTCTTCGATGAGTTGGTGGAACCGACTTTGACCCAGCCGACTTTTATCCATACCTACCCCATCGAAGTCTCGCCCCTGACCAAAAAGACCTCCGATCCGAGGTTTGTCGACCGTTTCGAGCTTTTCATCGCCGGAACGGAGTTCTGCAACGCCTATAGTGAACTCAACAATCCCTTCGATCAGAAAGAACGCTTCGAAGCCGAACTGGCCGCTCGGTCTCGCGGCGACGACGAAGCCAATGACATGGATCAGACATTCCTCGACGCCTTAAGCTATGGCATGCCCCCAGCAGGCGGCATCGGTCTAGGCGTGGATCGTTTCTGCATGCTTTTTGCCGAGCAGGCCTCCGTCCGCGAAGTCGTGCTTTTTCCGACCATGAAGGACGAGAAGTAAGCATCGATCGACTGAAATCTAGGCTCTTAGGGAACTAAGGGCCTTTTCTTGTCCCCGGCGAATCTTTGGATGGCAGGGCATAAAAAATCCCCCCAAGGGCTTCGATTCTTGGAAGGGATGTTCGAAGACTTAGCTAAGTCTGCTATTACTTCTTCTCAGCAGGTTTTTCAGCCGGGGTAGCGGTGGTCGTAGCAGCCGTAGTAGCGGTAGTCGTGGCCTTTGCACCCTTGTTCTTCTTTGACATGGTTAATTGCCCTCCTACGGAAATCACATTAGTCGGATTTTGGCCCCCCGCAAGTGGAGCTGAAGAAAAAGCGCGGAAAGAAAGATCCCATCTTTGCAATTGGCCTCTCAGAAGCCTCAAAAACGTCTATAATTTATCGTTATATATTTGAGATATATTCCTTTTTTTCTAATAAAAGCGTAACAATGTAAAATATAACGCCTAAGTCCGGTTAAGGGGGTTCGAAAGTTGAGATGGCGTCTATATATTGGCAGAGGGAGCTGGAACCCCCCTCGCTCAATAATTCATTTCTGAGGAAACCATCTCGCAAATAAGGGAAACTCTATTTGTATATGGCAGTCGGTCATCATATAATTATGACCGCCTCGAACGAAGGATTTGAGGCGCACATGCTCTTATGGTCACACGTGATATTGCGAGGTGATCCAGAGTCCAAAACTAGGAGGTGCCGCAAATGAAGAAGTATGAGATCATGTACATCCTCGTTCCGACGTTAGAAGACGCCGCACGCAAGGATGAGATCGCCAAACTCCAGGGGATACTTGAGTCCAACAAGGCCAAGGTCACCGATGTCAAGGAGTGGGGCGTAAAGGATTTCGCCTATCCGATCCACAAACAACCCAAGGGCTACTACGTCGTGCTCAAAGTGAGCGCGGAGCCAGCCGCTCTTAAGGAATTTGATCGTTTAGCGAAACTCGATCTTAACGTCATTCGCCACTTGATTATCACAGACCAAGACTGACGGACGTCTATTGGAGGATCGCCATTAATGCTTAATCGTGTAGTTCTGATTGGACGTCTCACCCGTGATCCGGAGCTCCGTAAAACGGCTTCGGGGATGTCGGTCGCTTCCTTCTCGATCGCCGTCGATGATAGTTATAAAGGCCCGAACGGAGAAAAGAACACGCTTTTCATGAATTGTTCCATGTTTGGAACAAGGAGTGAGAGTTTTGCCAAATACTCCCGCAAAGGATCCCTTGTGGCCATCGAAGGTCGTCTCACCCAACGCAAATACACCCGTAAAACAGATAATCAGCAAGTCACCGTCGTGGAAGTGATCGCCGATAACTTCGAATTCCTCGATACCAAAGGCTCGTCCTCAAGCGCTGGCTCCGGAACTCCGGATGCCGTCAAAACGCCAGAAGCTCCAAGCGCGCAGCCCGAGAAAAAGAAGCAAGACGGCGGGAACCTCGATTCCATCGATGTGGTGGACGACGATCTTCCCTTCTAAAGAAAACCGAAAGGAAATAAAAACACATGGCTTTCAAGAAAATGAGACCTCGGAAGAAGATCTGCTTCTTCACCAAGAACCATATCAAATTCGTCGACTACAAGGATGTCGAATTGCTCTCCCGGTTCGTTAACCCGGATGGCAAGATCGCGCCCCGCAGCCAGACTGGGACTTGCGCGAAGTATCAGCGCGAACTCGCCAAGGCCGTCAAGAACGCCCGCTTCATGGGACTGCTCCCTGAAGTTGGTCAAAAGTAAATTTGGGGTTTTCATCGAAAGAGACTCGAAAGGGTCTCTTTTTGTTATTTGCGGAACTCCCAGCAATCCTTCTTTTATCCCTAAAGGGGATAAGGCTATAATAACAAAGCAATGATAAAGACACTCACCAAATTACGGCTGGCCGAATTCATCGTCTTCATCATCGAAGCCATCACGATTATCGTCGCTGCCTTTTTTTGGGTGTTCGATCTTTTTTCGTTCCGCGGAATCGCCAACGTCGAAAGCTATATCTTCATCGTTCTCATCGTTTATTTTTTAGGTGATTCGATTTTCTATTGGTTCTCTTTGATCCATCTCGATAAAATCCGCCAAAGCAACGACATTGAGGCCGCAACCTTGGTCGGGGCTGACGTTCAAGAAGCTTATAACTTCGATCAGATCGGCCTCGTGGTCGTCGATGAGCAGAACACCATCGTCTGGGCCAATAACCTCTTCAAGGACCGTCAAATCGATCTCGTGGACACCAACATCTTCGAGTGGCTTCCCTCCCTTTCGGATCTGGTGAACGCTCCCGTCAACAAAATCGTCAAAGTCGAGGTCAAAGGCCGTCAATATGATGTTAAGTACCTTTCGGAACCTCGCCTTTTCGTTTTCAAGGACTGCACCGACTATGAAAACGTCGTCAATTACTCGAAAGAGCAAGCCGTCGTCCTTGGCATCATCATGATCGATAACTACGACGACATGGCCTCCGACACCGACGAGTCGGCGGACGTCGTCGACAAGGTCCGCTCCATCATCACCGATTATTGCCGGGACTTTGGGGTCCTCCTTCGCCGGGTCAAAGCCGATACGTATTTCTCCGTCTGCAATTTTTCGTCTCTCGATAAGATGGAGACCGATAAATTCTCGCTTTTGGAGAAGGTCCGCTCCATCGGGGCCAAAGACGACAATCCTTTGACGCTTTCGGTGGGCTTGGCTCACGATTTCCCGGATATCTCCAAATTGAACGAAATGGCCGCCAATGCCATTGATATCGCCCTCTCGAGGGGTGGCGATCAGGTCGTCGTCTCCCAATATGGGGCGGAGCTGAAGTTCTTCGGCGGCAAGACCGAAGCGGTCGAGACCACGTCTAAAGTCAAAGTCCGTTCGGTGGCCGATTCGGTCATTTCCCTGATCAAGAGCTCTTCGAGCGTGATGGTGATGGGCCATCAGGATATGGATATGGATTCTTTGGGCAGCGCCCTAGGAATCATGGCCATCTGCGACTGGTGCGGGAAACCCAGCAAGATCGTTTATAACCAGAAACTGGCCGAGCAGAAAACCCGGTTGGCTTTCCAATCGGCTTTCTCCCGCGATGCTTTCGATAAAATGACGATGACGCCTGAGGAAGCTCAAAGCGAACTCAAAGAAAGCACCTTGGTCGTGGTCGTGGATATCTCAGTGCCGAGCATCGTCATGGCCCCAAAACTCCTCGATGTGGCCTCCAAAATCGTCGTCGTCGACCACCATCGGCGAGGTGACCAATTCATCGACCGCCCGGTCTTGGCCTATATCGAACCGAGTGCCTCCTCGGCCTCGGAACTCGTGACGGAGATGATCCGTTACGCCACCGCCAATCCTCGGATCGAGCTTAAACCGACCTTCGCCACTATCATGCTTTCGGGCATTTTCCTCGATTCCAACTATTTCAAAGGCAAATCGACGGGCATGCGGACGTTCGAAGCCGCCGAGATTCTCAAGGAATACGGAGCCGACAACGCCGTAGCCGACGATTATCTCAAGGAAGAATTTGAGGAATACAGCCTCATCAACAAAATCATCGCCTCCATGCAGACGCCCCATTATGGTATTGTCTACTGCGTTTCGGACGAGAAAGACATCGTCGAGAGAAGCACTTTGGCCAAAGTCGCCAACCAACTTATGCAACTCAAAGGAATCAACGCTTGCTTCGTCATCGGAAAGACCGACGACAAATCGATCCGGATCTCCGCTCGCAGCGATGGCACCGTCAACGTTCAGCTCTTATGCGAGAAAATGGGTGGGGGAGGCCACTATACCGGAGCCGCCGCCCTCTTTGAAGGAACCACGACCCAAAACGTCGTCAGCACCCTATTAACCACCCTCGACGAATATCTTGATGCGGCCAGAAGCAGCATAAACAGCGAAGGAGATGACGAATAATATGAAAATCATTTTATTGGCGGATGTGGCTGGGGTCGGCAAAAAAGGCGCGACCTGCGATGTTTCGGATGGCTATGCCATCAATTTCCTGATCCCCCGCAAACTGGCGGTCATTTCGACCCCCTCTAACCAAGCCGCTCTCGATAAGAACAACGCGAGCGAGGAAGCGAAGCAAGATCAGCTTAAGAAGGATGCGGAGGCCTTGGCGGCCCGCCTTGAGCATCTTAACGTCGAGTTCAAGGCCAAGGTCGGAAACGATGGCCGTATGTTCGGCACCATCTCTCCCAAGGAAATCGAGCAAGGCATGAAAGCGCAATGGGGCATCGAAATCGACAAGCGCAAATTCATCGACAAATATCCGGCGAACGCCCTTGGCTACACTCGGCTCAAGATCGAGCTTTATAAAGGCTCGGCCGGTCAGGTCGTGGGGACGGTCAACGTCCATATTTCGAAGGCGGAATAATGGCGCGCTCAGTCACTCTTCCTTCTAACGTCGAGGCGGAACGCTCCGTTTTGGGGGCGATGCTTCTCGACCAAAACGCCTGTGCCGTGGCCCTCGCGTCTTTGAGTGACGCCTCTTTTTCGGGCGTCGACAAACGCAACATCCTGGTTTTCCAGGCCATGGAAGAGCTGTCCAACCATCGGACTCCGATCGATGCCCAGACGGTCACCGACGAGCTTATCAACCTCAAGACGATCGACGACGCCGGCGGACCGGAATACCTTTTGGAGCTCGGCAACAGCCCCATTAGTCCCGATAACGTCGATCACTATATCAGCATCATCAAAGACCAAGCCGTTTTGCGCGACTTCCTCCTTCAAATGCAAAACATCCAGAAATCCTATGTTTCGGGGGATGTCCCGGATATCGGGGATTTCATTTCCAGCAGCAGCCAAGCCTTAGATGACATTGCTTCCCGGCGGACCGTCGGCGATTTCAAGAAAGCCGACGTCATTTCCGAGGCGGTCAAGCAGCAGATCGAAAATGAGGCCAACCGGGCGACCCGGGGACTCACCGGCGTCGACACCGGCTACACCCGCCTCAACAAGTTTACCCACGGCTGGCAGAAAGGCGATTTCATCGTCATCGCGGCCCGTCCTTCGGTCGGCAAGACCGCTTTCGCTCTTAACTTAGCGCTCCATGCCACCAATTACAAAGACAAACCCGTGGCCTTCTTCTCCTGCGAAATGGGCGCCGACCAGATCATGAAGCGTCTCATTTCCGCGGTCTCCCACGTCAATTCCGAAAACATCCAGACCGGGGATCTGACCCAAAAGGAAATGGAGAAGATCTCCAACGCGATCGACGCCATCAAGCACACCAAGCTTTTTATCGATGACACCGCCAATCCGATGTTAGGGGATCTGGTTGCCAAAGCCCGCAAACTCAAGGCGGCCGAACCCGACCTTTCGCTGATTCTCATCGATTATCTGAATCTGATCGTGACCGAGCAGCATTACGATTCCCGAGCCCAAGAAGTGAGCCAAATCACCCGTGAGCTCAAGGAACTGGCCCGCGATCTTCATATCCCGGTGATCGCCTTGGCCCAACTCAACCGCGACGTCGACCAAAACGAAGGTCACGTCCCGATGCTTTCCAACCTCAAAGAGTCCGGATCCATCGAACAGGATTCCGATCTGGCCCTTTTGATGTACCGCGACGATTACTATACGAGCACCGGCCAGGGCACCATCAAGCCCCATGGCTTTGCCAATAACGATTACACCAAGCAATTGACCTCCCAAGTCCAGGCCGCTCAGGCCCAGGGCAACCAAAAAGCCTCGGATATCTCAGTGGTCTCAATCGCGGTCGCCAAAAACCGCAATGGGAGAACCGGGACCTTCACGCTTCTGTTCAGCAAAAACTACTCGCTCTTCGACAATCCTTCGCCCGAGATGGAGCAGACGCAAAACAAGATGAGCAATCCGGCTCTGGGCCCTGGCGACGAGGTATGATCCGCTTCCTGATCGTGGGGAGCGGCAGCAAAGGCAACGCCACGCTGGTTTACGATGAGGATACTCTTTTCCAGATCGACATGGGCGTTCCGTTTAAGCGGGTGGCCTCCGGCCTCGAGGCGATTAACCACAGCTTCTCCGAGGTGGCGGGGGTTTTGATCACCCACGAGCACGTCGACCATGTCGGGACCCTCGAGACTTTGCCTTCTTTCATTCCGACCTTTGCCGCCAATGGCACTTTGGCTCATCCTTCGCACCTCGTGATGCCGGAAGAACCCTTTCCCCTGGGTTCTTTTTATATCACCCCGATCGCCTTAAGCCATGACGCCGCCAACACCGTCGGCTATATCATCACCCATCAGAACGAAAAGCTCGTTTATGTGACGGATACCGGCTTTATTCCCGAGGCCGACTTGCCTTACATGAAGAACGGGACGTACTACATCATCGAGAGCAATCACGATCTGAAGATGCTGATGCATTCGTCAAGGCCACTCTCTTTGAAGCTTCGAATCAAAGGGGATTTCGGCCACCTCTCGAACCGCGATTCCGCCGCTTACATGAGCGGACTCGTCTCTTCGGAAACCAAAGGAATTTTTTTGGCCCATCTATCCGAGGAGTGCAACACCCCGGAGCTGGCCCTAAAAACCTACGAAGACGTCTTCCGAAAACATGGGTTGGATCCAAATGGTTTTCATATCGCCTGCGCCAAGCAATGGGAACCTCTTTTGGGAGGCGATTTATGAAGATTCGGATTCTGGCGGTGGGTCACCTCAAAGAAGCCTATTGGAAAGCCGCTGAGGAGGAATACCTTAAGCGCCTTTCGCCCTATGCCGCCGTCACGGTCGAGGAATTCGATGATCTTCCGACTCCCATAGCGGCTTCGGCCACTTATGGCGAAGCGATCAAGGAAAAGGAGGATGCCAAGATCCTATCGAAACTCAAATCTTCGGATTTCGTGGTTCTTCTGGACTTAGGCCAAGACGAGCCTGACTCCCTTTCTCTGGCTCAGAAACTCGCGGATTGGGAACGCAAAAGCGGAGCCAACCTCACATTTATCATCGGAGGATCCTTGGGCCTCGCTCAATCCATAAAGAAAAGAGGCAACGCCTCATGGACGCTGTCTCAATTGACTTTCACCCATCAGATGGCCCGGGTCATTCTTTTGGAACAACTCTATCGAAGCTATAAGATCCTTCATCACGAGCCTTATCACAAATAATCAGATTTTGTCGATTAAGCCATAATGAAGCATGGCTTTGGCCCAGCCGTCTTCGTCGATGTCGGCGGTCACGTAATCGGCGATGGCTTTGGCGTCGGGGAGGGCGTTGCCCATGGCCACGGAAGTCCCCGTGAATAAAAGCATCTCGATGTCGTTATTGGCGTCGCCTAGGCTCATGGCGTTTTCTTGCTTCCAGCCATAATACTCCAAGGCCGCTAAGATGCCCTTGGCCTTATCGCTGTCCTTGGGCATGATATCCACCGCGTATTCATCCCACCGCGCGGCCTTGCAGTCTTTGAGGTGCGGCAGGAAGAGTTGTTCGTCGAAATCATCGCAGAAGGCGATCATCTGATAAACCACGCGATCATAGGGGATCGGGAACTTCCGGGGCTGGGGGAAGCGGGTTCCGTATTTGGCGTGGGCGTCGATGACCCGATCGTCGATGTAATTGATATGGCCTTCGTTTTCCTCGATGAGGGTAAGGCCGAACTTCAGGCGGTAGGAGAAGCGGATCATGGAATCGACGACGTTGGAAGGGATCGCATATTTATAAATGACGACATCCCCAACCGCCACAGCCGCGCCATTCATCATGACGATGCCATCGGGCTTGATGAGGTCGAGAAGCCCCGTTTTTCGGATTAGGTAATAGTTCCGCCCCGAGCAAAGAAAGACCTTGATGCCCTTGCCCTGCATCTCGTGGATGGCCCGGATGGCGCTCTCGGGAACGTGATTGGTGACATGAGAAAAAAGCGTGCCGTCGATATCGGTGAAAATCACTTTGATGTCTTTGGTGGACTCCCGCTTCATTTCTCTCCTTTCACAACGCCTCCGACTTAGGCTATTATTTATTGCGATAACTCTATGCTTTACCCTGAATTTAATCAATACATTTCGTTCGTCGACCCCACGAACCCTTTCTGCAATGCCTATAAAACCAAAGAAGGCCATATTTTTTACGTCGAGCCTGGTTTTTATGAACGGATGAAGGGGTTCCAAGAGAAGCGGGGCGAACGTTATCCGGAGCTTCTGTCCGCCATCGAGGAAGACATCGCCAAAAACCCCAAAGTCATCTTCACCTGGAATGCCGAGCAACCCTTCATGCTGAAGGAGGGCTTCCTCTACCGGGAGATTCATGATATTAGCGATCCTCTGAAGATTTACGTCGAGGACAAAAGCCGCGGAAGCGACTATGGGGATTAAATGAGAATCACGGTCATCGGCCTCGGCTATGTGGGTTTGGCCAACTTGACGGTCTTAAGCGGCGACAAAAGCCTAGAAACTATCGGTTTTGACAAGGACTTTTCGAAAGTCGCCGCCCTTAAGGACGGAACCTATCCCTTCGATGAGTCGAGTCTCAAGGCCGAACTGGCTTTAAACAAACCTTTGATCACGAGCGACCCTTCTCAGGCCTTGAAAGGCTCTTCCGCCTATTTGATCGCGGTCGGAACCCCGTCCCTTCAGGATGGCACCACTGATCTTTCGTCGCTGTTCGAGAGCCTCTCACTGGTGAAGGCTTATGCGGGCCAAGACGCTTTCGTCGTGATCCGCTCGACCGTCCCGGTCGGAACCGCTTCTGATGTTTCCGCTTTCCTTAATAAGGGGAGCAAGCATTCGTTCAAGGTTATTTCCTTACCCGAGTTCCTGTCCGAGGGCACGTCGCTCCTTGACGAGAGAAAACCAGCCCGGATCGTGGTTGGAGCGGCCGATAAGGCCGGTTTCGAGTGGGTTCGCACTCTCAAAAAACGGGAGATCGAATCCGGCGTCCCTTTCCTTGAGATGTCCAACGAATCGGCCGAATTCGCCAAATACGCTTCCAATGCCTTTTTGGCCATGAAGATCAGTTTTATCAACGAATTAGCGCGCTATTCCGAGAAAAACGGAGCCGACATCACCGCGGTGTCCGCGGCCATCGGGGCCGACCCCCGGATTGGCTCAGCCATGTTGAAGCCGGGGATCGGTTATGGGGGAAGCTGCTTTTCCAAAGACGTGGCCTCGCTAATCCATCAGGCCGCCGCTTCGGGAACCACGCTTCTATTGCCGCAAGCCACCGCTGCCATCAACCAGACCCAACCGCTTTATTTCCTCAAAAAAATCGAGACGCACACCCCGAATCTCAAAGGCGCCCGGCTCGTTCTTTCGGGTTTGGCCTACAAAGCCCACATCTCGGACATCCGGAATTCCATGAGCCTGATTTTGGCTTCCTATCTTTTGGCGCAAGGAGCCGAGCTTGTGGGTTTTGACGTTTCCGCCGAGGCCCGGGCAGATTTCAAAAAGCGCCTTCCCAAGGTCTTGGTCGTGGATTCGCTTGAAAAAGCCCTTAAAGGGGCTGAGGCCCTTATCATTTTGACTGAGGATGAATCCAATGGTTCTTTGGCGGAGCCTTTATTGATCAAACTGATGAAAGGCCGTTCCATCTACGATTCGCACAACTTATACCCCCTCGATTATTTCAAGGTTTTCAATTATTATTCGGTTGGCCGCCGAGACGTCCTTAACGGAAAGTAAAAAAACTCAGATCTATCGGAGAACCTGAGCTTTTTGATGGGATCAGCTTTCGTATTGCGGCCTTAAGGATCTCATCGACATCCACATGACACGCATGCCATAGAGGAAGATGAAGAGCAATAGAGCCCACCCGGACTGGAAGAACGGAAGGAAACCAAAGAGGGTTAGAAGGGCGGGTGAGAAGGAAGCCCAATAGCCGATCTTCTGGCAATCCCAGAAGGAATAAATGCTGAAAGGATTGGTCTTTCCGCGCGTCATGAGCCAAATGCTGAAGCCCAAGACCAAAGTGAGGCCCACGTAGATGGCCAGCGTGATGCCGGTCCATGCCCAAGCGGTGTCGATCTTTGTGGCATTCCAACCATCGTCGAGAAGCTCGCTCCAAGCCGACGAAGTCTCGGTCTTATAATCGTCGGTCCCTCTGGCGGAGGTATAGGCGACGCCATGAGTGCTCTTGGTGGCCAAATCCGCAAGGTTGAATCCCTGGATATAAGAAGAATTCCATTGGCAGAATTTTTCGGCGACGGAAGAACTCGTCCCCGTTGGGACCTTAACGAACAGAAAGCCGTTGTCTCCCAGGAAGAGGGTATTCGTCGAATAAGCGGTTAAAGTCTTCCAGGAGCTATTGGGGTCGTTATTCACGTCGCCAAGAATTGTGGTGGCAAACGTTGAAAGCTCGGTGCTGTCTCCGGAATGATAATAGACAATCAAATCACAATGGGTTTGGGTTACCGTCACGACGGAAGTCGCGGCAGAGGAGCTGCCGCTGGCGCTCGAAGAGCTGCTGCCCGAGGATTCGGATACCACCTTCACGTCATAAAAATAACCATAGTATTCATGGGCTCCCGTATAAAGCTTTTTGAATTCGCTGGCGGCGGTGCTGGCGTTTTTAGGGTCTCCGATCAGCTGGTTGTCTTCAATGGTAAGAACGGCCCCTTTATCGGCCATTTGCTCATCAAAATCCACAAGCGCATTGTCCAATCCGTAAGTAGGGCTGTTCATGAGCGTGCCGCCGGATTGCTCAAAAAAAGACGCCATGGTCGGAGTGGTCGCGATCAGGCAGGAAAGAAGCGCCACGGCAACGGGGGCGTACCAAGGCTTTTTCCGACCTTCGACGCAGGCGTCGTTGCTAATAAGAGTCGTGAAGAAGAATTTGAGTCTTTCTTTCCAAGAAGACTGTGGTTTGACGGGTTTGGCTACAGGTTTGGCTTGTGACATGTTTCAATTCTCGATTTTCGCATAAAAACTCTACAACAAAGCCGCCTCTTATACAAAGGAAACCTGACCCCAAAGCCAGCGTTTTCTTGAGAAGACCGCCCCACAATATTAACTTTTTCCTTGTTAAAGGCTATTTTAGCGGACATATTGTGTCTTCTTTGCGCCCGAGGCTCGCGGGTGTTATATTCTTTGTGCTTCGAAAGAAGCATGGTTCTTTGGGGTCGTTCCGGTTTTGACGGGGGATTGATCTGGCCTGGACTGCAGTGGCGTGGCGAGCTAAAACGCCAAACCAAAATAACTGATAATCACAGTTATCTTTACGGGAATAACGCTCAGCGTCGTTCCTACGCTTGCGCCTAATCGGTAACCTTAGGGTTTCCTAGCTTCGGCTAGGAGCAGCGCGTCCTCTGCCTATTTGGTGCCTATTAGGCACTTTGGGCGTCATATCAAGACACTAAGCATCCACTTTCGGCTAAAGGCGGGTGACGAAAACGCGTTAGCCTCGCCTTGCGGACTCGGTTGCGTCATGCTGCAAGGCCAAATCCGACGTAGCCTAAACTGTAGGCGTTCTCGTTGGAGGTTCCTCGGACAGGGGTTCAACTCCCCTCGGCTCCACCAATCGATGATAAACTCCAGGTGATTCCTGGAGTTTTTTCTTTATTGATATCTTTGTTTTCAACTTAGAAATACAACGTTTTTGGCGTTCCGCTAAACGAATAAATTGTGGCGTTGGCGCTCTTGAGGAAAAAGACCGCGCACTTGCCATCGTTTTCGTTATACATCTTTCTGAGCATTGGCATATCATCAAGCATCTTTTTGCGGGATTCGATCCGGTCGTCCAAGACGGCCTCGGCGGATAAACGGATCCATTCGTTTTTGTAAACCGCGCTGATTTCAATCTTGGGATTCTCGATTATTTCTTTATAAACGTTCTTTTGGTTGCTGGTTTGAAAATACAGTTTTCCTTCGATGATGTCATAGGAAGCAAAGGGGCGGACTCTAGGTTGTTTTCCGTCTTCCGTCGCGATGAAATAGGTTCCGGCCTTCTTCAGAAATTCAAAAGTCGCTTCGACTGCGGTCATGGTTTTATCCTTCTTCGAGAATATTGTAACCCGTTTCGCTTTTTAGTGGATTTGCTAATATTAATTTATGTGCACAAGCATTGTGTTCAATGGTAACAAGACGATTGTAGGTTTCAATTTTGATAATTCCTATTGGAAGTATCGGATTGTGGCTTCGCCTTTAAGGGTATTTCTGAAAGTCAAAGTCCGCGAAGGCCTTTGGGAGCCGATTATCGGAGTCAACCGCCAGGGGGACTTTGTGAATTATCCCCAAATGAATCCGTTGGCCCCTGCTGGAGTTTATCGTCGAAGCGGGATTTATAAACGCATCGATATGATCAACCGGGAACTGCTGTTTGGAAAACGAAGTTTTGCCGATACGGTCTCATTGGTGAAAACAAGCCCTCTTTGCAACGAGCCTCAATGTTCGCTTCAAGCCCAGGATAGCAACCGTTTTGGTGATGTGCTCCAAATTGAGCCCGGAATCGGTCATTCCTTTCTCAAACGCCCTCGCCTTGCGGTGATGACGAACTTCCAGCTTTCGCACGAAAGCGAAACCAAAAACCACCCTTGGGGTGGTTACGATCGTTATGTCTTGGCGAAAAAAATGCTGAATGAAGCAATGGATGATTTCGACGTTTCTTCGGCTTTTGAAGTCTTAAAAGCAGTGAGTCAATCCCGGGTCGAATGCCCTACTCAATGGTCGGTTGTCTATGATGCTTCCGCCCACAAGGTCTATTGGTGCGAAAATCGAGAATGGGATCAAAAACGGGAACAACTTTTGTCTCATTGAAATCTGCAGCCAAAGCCCGTTCGCGGTTCGCTAACGAACGGGGCTTTTCTTTTAGAACATCAAGCTGCAGTCCAAGTTACGGTCGTGGGTTCCACCCAGGCTCCGTCCCCGGTTCCGCCCTCGCCGTTGAAAAGCGATCCGAAGGCGTTGCCGTAATTGTAGAATTCGCAAAAATGCTCATAATGATCGATGGTTTTCACGATCCATGGATCGGAGCCATACGTGGTGACGCCACTGGGGACGATGACCAGACGTCCGGTTCCGCGATTCCAACTGGCGCTGGAAGCGTAGGTGCTATCCACCGCAATGTCGGCTTCGGTGTAGTAATAGGTATTGAGAGTTGGAAAATACTGCGTGTAGCCATCGGTGCGGCTGTATTCGGTATAGAGGCGGGCCGAGGTGCCATAGGTGTTATAAGCCGTTTTCTTGACCTTTGTTAGATTGCTCGATGTGTAATGGAGATAGTTCTTCGGAAGTGCGGTGAAGGCTTGATAATAAAGGGAAACATCGCTGGGATCGGTGTAAACGGTTCCCTTGGTTAATGTCTTGACGACCATTCCTTTATAAAGACCAGAAGTATAGGAGACGTTATAAACGTTCACCGTGGAGCTGCTCGAAGTAACTGGGGCGATGCGATAGGCTCCGGTGGCTTGAGTCTGGCTCGAAGCGGCGCTGCTCGTGACGGAACTAGTAGAAGAGGCCCACGAAGAGGAAACCGTCGAACTCGCAGCGGAAGAGCTCGAAGTCGACGAGGCTGAGCTTGAAGAGGAAGCGGCGCTGCTAGAAGAACTGGAGCCGCCCCCGAAGGTCACGACGATTTGGCTCACATAAAGGCGTTTCCCCGAACTGGCGGTCGCCAGTGTCAGAGTGGTTGAGGCAGAAGATCCGTTATCAAGATTAGAGAAGGTATAAGCCAAGAAAGACGTTGAGGTAATCGTATTGGTGACATAGGAAGCGTGGGCGGAAGTCGCTACTTCAAGTACGGACCCGCTGTCGCTTCCGTAAAGGCTTGAATAGATTTGAACCGAAGAGATGATGTAGCTGGTAGAGAAAGTGAATTTCAGAGAACCGACGGCGCTACCGGTGCCGAATCGCGCGGCATAACCGCTGGAAGGCATGTAAACCTTCGAGGAAGTGATGGAATTGACGGAAACGGAGGAAGTGGTCAGCGCCGAAAGCGCGACCGCGGTTGTGGAAGAAGAATCGATCGAAGTTCCAAAAGTGATGGAACCGGTGGTCCCCGCGGCTTTGACCTCGAGGGAATGTGCCACGGAAGTCATGGCAGGGGAAAGGCCCAATGCTAGGGCTGAGGCGAGAAGAACGACAGACGGATTATGTTTTTTCATAGGAGACCCCCATGTCTCTTTGAAAATTGTAAGGGTCAAGGTCTAAAAGCGGGTTGTCAAATTTTTGGGAAAATCATAACAATTTTAAAAAAAGCAAAACGCTATCAAGACAAAACAAAATACCTAAAAGCTTATTGAAAGCGGTTCCTCCGATGGGCGGGAAAGACCATAAATTCAAAAATCAATATATCTATGTTTTTTGAGAATCGTGAAAATGTTTTTCCGATTTTGTTATTTGAATAAATAGCCTGTCATCGAAAGAGAGCCCATGATGCGTTTATTATTGAAAACGGTCACTTCGTCTTCGGAATTGGCCGCCCCCAAAGCATAGAGCAAAGGATAAAAGTGCTCAGGGGTGAAAAAAGCTTTTTTGGCACTTTCTCCCGCCTTTTCGTAATGAGAGACCAAAGCGAAATTTTTTTCGGTTATCGTTTTCTCAATCCAAGCGTCAAAAGCGTTCGCCCATGAAAATCCGCCTTTTTTATCCCAATCAATGAGGGAAAGATTATGGACGATGTTTCCAGAGGTGAGAATCAAGATTCCCTCTTTTCGCAAAGGAGCCAGTTTTTGGCCGAGGCGGAAATGCTCTTCAGGGGTGGCATCCAGGTTGACGCTGAGTTCTGTTACCGGAACATCGGCTTCCGGATACATTCGATGGAGAACCGACCACACGCCGTGATCGATGCCCCATGAATTATCGATAGAGGCCTTTTCTCCAAGCAGATTCAAAGCCTCGCTGGCCAATTGAGGATCTCCTTTAGCGGGATATTTCAAAGCGTATAACTCCGGCGGGAAGCCATACATGTCATAGATTTGCTTTGGCTTGGCTTGGCTCGATACTTTCGTCCCGCTGGTACTCCAGTGAGCCGACACGGCCAAAATGGCTTTAGGCCGTGGGACTTCCTGCCCGAGTTTCTTCCATTCATCCGAAAATTCGCTGTCTTCGATCGCGTTCATGGGCGAGCCATGGCCAACAAAGAGAATGGGATATTTATCGATACTCATTTTTTCTCCGCCAATATTCTAAAGCAAACGAACCCATAACATTGGAAAGGGGGTTAAATTTGGGCGTTTATTTGGAATTTGCGGATTTTATGATGATCGATTCCATTTGCTCGTGCTTTGAAAGCATGTCTTTTAACAAGGTTATCTGAACTTTGGCTCGATCTATGTTCTCGTTTTCTCGAGTAACTTTGAAATAGTGATCACCCTCGAGAAAATCGGTGACGAAACGCAAGGCCAGTTCGTAGGTAATGGTTTCGGTCCCCAGCGGTAATAAAGCGATTTCATCCTCGGAAAGGTTTCCGGCGCTTCCTTTGAAATAGCCCTTGGCATAAGCCCTGAATAATTCCATATTCAAAGCAACTTTGGATAAATCGGTTTCTTCTTCCGAAGCGGTGTTGGCTCCGAAACGAATGGCATCGCCAAAATCGCTCATCGATAAGCCAGGCATCACGGTGTCAAGGTCAATGATGCAGACGGCCTTCCCGCTTTTCTCGTCGAAAAGGACGTTATTCAATTTGGTGTCGTTGTGGGTAACCCGAAGCGGAATCGATTTTTTTCGGACCTGATCACTTAATTCGTAAGCCAAATTTTTATGTTCGCGAAGAAAAACGATTTCCTCCATGGCCGCTTCGCCGCGGTTTGAGGGATCTTTTCGAATGGCTTTCAAAAACTGCGAATACCTCGCTTTGGTGTCATGGAATCCCTTGATGGTTTCATGAAGCTCTTCTGCTGGGAAATCGCTTAAGTCACCCTGAAAGCGGCTGAAGGCTTCGGCGGCTTCATGGAATAATTTCGGTGTGGCATCGTTATAGGTTTTGGTTTTATCGATAAAGAGGTAAGCCCGCCAGAATCCCTCGGGATTTTTATAAAAGGCCTTCCCGTCTTTTGTCTTGATGATCGTCAAGGTCTCTCGCAAAGAATCGCCGCCTCTTTTTTTGATTTTATCCGCTAAAAAGGAAGTGACTTTTTCAATATTGCCCATGATTTCTTCGGGTTTGACGAAAACATGGTCGTTGACCCTTTGAAGAACGTATTTTTTCTTTCTGAAATCCAGAATGAAGGTATCGTTGATGCGCCCGATCGTATTACTTTCGGAGCCAACGAACGAACCCTCGAAAAGGAAATTTGGAAGTATGTCATTGATGGTTTTTTCGCTAAGGATTTCCATGATTTTTCTTTCTGAGTTTGAAGGCAAGAAGAGTCTTCTTGGACCCTTGTATTATATTCTTTCAATGATTGGTTAGGCGTTTATGACCAAAAGCCTTGCTTGGCAGCCCTAGCCAGAATAAATCCGGTTGGCTAAGACCAGAAATTAATTTTTCTTTTGGCCGAATCCGTGAAAGGTCATATCGTCCGGCAAAATCCATGAAAAAAGGAAAGCCAGCACAAACATATTGATTACGCAGTTTCCAAAAATCCCTGCAAGATAAGGCAGATTCATGCGGTAAAGGGCGCCTTGGGAAATTATTCCGTTGATGATCACCGAGTTTGAAACCAGCGGTTCTGCCAGCGACATTCCGAAACCAAGGCAGCAGCAAATGGAGACAACCAAAATGTTCTTTTCGCTCCATCCCAACTCCGCCACCATTTTCATTCCTATGACCACGATCGAACCGAAAAGAATCACGACAGCCCCGCCTATCACGCAGCTGGGAATCGTATAGATGAAGTTGGCGATGGGTGGGAAAAAGCTCGCCAGGATGAGAACGCAAGCCCCACAAAAAATCGTGAATCGATTCACGATTTTGGTTTGGGCCACCAGTCCTACGTTTTCGGCATAAGTTGTTTCAGGGAAGCTGCCAAAACAGGCGCCCAAAGCGCTATTCAGGCCATCGGTGACGAGGCAACCCGTTAATTCGCGATTGGTGGGATTGCGACCCACCCCGATTTTGGCCAAAGACGAAGCGTCCCCGATCCCTTCGACGGAAGAAGCAAGAAAACATAAGAAAGTCATCAAGCAAGGAACCGCTTCAAAACGCAGTTTCGAGAAATCGATGAAACTCGGGGATCCCACCACACCATGGAGACCGGTAAAAGAGGTTATTTCCAAGGTGCTGAAATTCACCATTCCCGGAATGCAGCACGCCACCGCAAAACCGAATAAAATCCCAATCATGATATTGAGATGCTTATAAATTCCAGGAATGAAGATCGACCAGCAAATCGCGGCTATCATCGTAGCGAGAGCCACCAAGATATAGGCAAAGAAAGGAACGATTCCGACCATCCCATTGACATCCACGGCGGCTAAAACGGAAGAACCTCCAAAGAAATTTATGGCGCCGCTCGATAAAAGCGATAAACCTATCCCCAGCACCACGATCGCGGGAACGATCGGTTTTAAAAGCCAACCCCAAAATTTATAGAAAAGGGCCAAAAAGGCCAATGACAAACCCCCGACGATGCAAGAACCAAGAATCGTGTAATAAGCAGTTTCGGCGGTTCCGCCGCCATTCATCACACCTGAAGCGATCGTAAAGAAGATCGGAACATAGGTAAAGGAGGTTCCGATCACGATCGGAAGACGAGCTCCCAAAAAGAGCTGGAACATCGTTCCCAATCCTGCCATGAGCAAAGCCGCCAACATAGCGTTGACGGCCAAGGAATTATTTGACGAATTCAGCCCTAGAAAGCCAAAAACAATCAGAAGAGGCGTGATATTGGCGGCGAACATCGCGAAGACATGCTGCAAACCAAAGGGCAGTGCTCGTTTTAAAGGAACTCTTCCATTAAGCTGAAAAACGTTATCCGGAGAACTGGGTCCCCTGAAAACGTCTTTTATTCCTTCACCCACATCAGCAAACGCCTTCCTGAAAGACATAAAGCCTGGCTCCCTTTTTGGTTAGCGTTTAATGATACAAGAAAATCTTATCGGGTCAAAGACAATAAAGAAAAAACTAGGAGGCATCTAATAAAGGCGTAAAAAAACGCTAGGGATCGACTCCCCGGCGTTCTCTTTGGCGGAATTATTTACGGATATTGTAGAAGGCATCTAGGCCCGGATATTGAGCCTGATCGCCCAGTTCTTCTTCGATCCGCATCAGCTGGTTGTATTTGCAGACGCGATCGGTGCGGCTCATGGAACCGGTCTTGATCTGACCGGCATTAAGGGCAACCACGAGATCAGCGATGGTCGTATCCTCGGTTTCGCCCGAGCGGTGCGACACGACGCAGGTATAACCGGCGCGCATGGCCATTTCGCAGGTATCCAAGGTTTCGGTCAAAGTTCCGATTTGGTTGAGTTTGATGAGAACGCTGTTGGCGACTCCCATCTCAATGCCTTTCTTGACATAGATTTTGTTGGTGACGAAGAGGTCGTCTCCGACCAACTGAACTTTCTTTCCAAGGCGGGCGGTCAGCTTCTGCCAGCCATCCCAATCGTCTTCGCCGAGGGCATCCTCAACCGTGATAAGAGGATACTTCTCAACGAACTTGGCGATCATGTCGATCATCTGCTCGGAGGTCAATTCTCCGCCGTGGGATCGCTTGAGCTCATATTTGTGAGTCTCGGCGTTGTAGAATTCCGAAGCGGCTAAATCCATTCCGAGATAAATGTCTTTGCCTGGCACATAACCCGCGGCTTTGATGGCTTGGACGAGAACCTCCAGCGGCTCTTCGTTGCTTTTTAAGCCATTAGGAGCGAATCCGCCTTCATCGCCAACAGCCGTGATGTCTTTGCGATCCTTGAAGATTTGTCTTAAAGCCGCGAAGGTCTCAGCGCCCATCTCAATGGCTTGATGGAGTGATTTGGCGCCAACCGGCATAATCATGTATTCTTGGAAATCGACGGAAGAATCAGCATGTTTTCCACCATTAATGACATTCATCATCGGAACCGGAAGCTTCTTGGCATTCGGTCCTCCGATGTATCGATAAAGAGGAATTCCGAGATAGTCAGCCGCGGCTTTGGCACAAGCAAGCGAAACGCCAAGGATGGCGTTCGCGCCAAGTTTGCTCTTCGTCGGAGTGCCATCGAGGGCAATCATGGTCTCATCGATCAGGACTTGCTCCATGACGTTTAAGCCAACGAGCTTCGGGGCGATGATCTTGTTGACGTTATCAACCGCCTTCAAAACACCTTTGCCACCATAGACTTTTTTGTCGCCATCGCGAAGCTCGAGGGCTTCTCTCTCGCCCGTCGAAGCACCGCTCGGTACTGCGGCTCTCCCAAAAGCGCCGCTTTCGGTCTGAACCTCGACTTCAATCGTTGGGTTGCCACGAGAGTCAATGATTTGACGGGCATGGACGGATTCAATGTACGGCATTGTTCATTCTCCTTTTACTTGATTGAACACGCTTACTTGGTAAGCACCAAGATTATAAGGCAATCGCCTCTTGGGCTCCACAAATTGTCAGCGTTCTTGTTTTTTGAGCGTTTTACCGAATATTTGATTGCCAATCCAGAGGAATTTTCTTGAAAAACGAAGCAGGAGTTTTCCTCATTTAGGAATCGTCCCCAATCATCACGCAATTAACAAAGATATTGCTTATTCTTGGGGATCTTTTATTGCTATATAATGAAAACACCACATGGGACAGAAGACTCATTACATAAGGTATTTCTTAAAAAACGTTCCCGCCTCGGCTCGCGAGCGGCTTTTTCATAAAGGACGGGCCACGGACAAATTTGATGGAAAAAAGAATTTGACGATCGCCAAAGGCGGTTCTTTGATCAGGCAATTCATCGAAGTGGGCAAGCCTTTTGCCTGCATTCGTTTCGGCGGCAGCGAGATTTCGTGCCTGAACGGCCATGAAAAAATTAAACTGGGCTTTGCTAAGACCTACAAAGAATCCGCCCGGTGGGCCATGAAAGTCCGGGCGGGTTTTTATCCCACCGGTGACGGGCATCTCAACGAATTCGCGGATTTATATGAAGCCAAAATCAAAGAAGCGGATATTTTCGGAGTCCTGGGTCTTCATATGGAAGATTACTTTTATAAAAAAGACATCCCTCAGGCCAAAATCATCAACGCTTTCGCCATCGAACCGCTTTTGGGCGGTTGGACCCCGGCCTTGAAAGGCAAGAAGGTTTTGGTCGTCACTTCTTTTGCAGACGAGGTGACCTTCCAATATGCGCGACGAGAAAAACTTTTCCCGCACGACCCGGACATGCTTCCTGAATTTGAGCTCCACGTCCTTCAGGCCCCGATGACCATGGGAGACGACACCGATTACCGGTTTCCTTCTTTCATGCGTTCGCTCGAAGAGATCGAAACGAAGATTGGCACAACTGATTTTGACATCGCTCTCATTGGCTGCGGGGCTTATGGAACCCTTCTGACAATGTACTGCAAGAGTTTAGGAAAAATGGCCATTCAGACGGGCGGATCCACTCAAACGCTTTTTGGGATCATCGGTCACCGCTGGGAAAACCGAGAACACGTGAAAAGCCGCATCAACGAATACTGGATCAGACCCGCCCGCAAACCGAAAGGGTATGAGAAAATTGATAACGGAGCTTATTGGTGATGGAGCAGACAAATAAAACGAGCGGTTATGGGAAAATAATTTCTTTTTTGATTGTGCTTTTGTTAGGTCTGACAGCCTTTGATTTTGGCGGAAGCACCGGCGCCAATTATATAGAGATTGTGGTCTTTACCATAGCGATGCTAAGCCTGGTTTATTTCGAAGTTAAGCTTGACAAATCCGAAAGAAAAAATTTGTTTTTTTGGCTAATTCCATTCCTTGTCTTTGCGGTTTTTGGGTCTCTTTCGATTTTTTGGATCGCTTATTCCACCAACTCCGTTTACACCAGCATTGTGAGCCTTTTGGGCATCGCGGGTTTCATGAGTCTTGGGCTTTTGCTGAGAAAACATTATGAGATTAATTTAAGAATCATTCTCGGCTTCATCCTTGGTGGCTTGGCCCTCATCGTTTTGAGTTCCCTGATTTACACCTTGGTGGAATATGGCCCCTTTTATGTGGCCCGCTATGCGAATCAGGAGTATTTCTATGATGGTTCTGCCTTTTTGGTTTCCTCGGAAACTGGCTGGCTTTCCGGTTTCTCGTTTGTTCCGGTTACCCTAGGATATGCCGGAATCTATGCTTTTATTCTCGCCTCTTCTTTATCCGGTTTGCTCTTTTTGAATCCGCGGAGCCAGAAGGTTCCTTTTTACCTCGTTCTCGGGACTGGCTTCATCGGGTTGCTGTTTCTTGTTTTGCTTCCTTACAAAACCGCCCTGCTGTTCTTGATTCCCGTTTATGCTTTTGCCTTACTGGTTCGGTTCTTTAAAATACCGGCCAAAACCCCGCTTTGGGAAAAAATAACCTCTTTTATCGCTTTGGGGATCGTCGTCGTTCTGGTTTTATTCATGATAGCTGTGGCTGCGCGAGGAACCGATATTTATTCTTCCTCCTCTTTTCTTTCAAAGATTTTCGATAATTCAAGATTAACCGGCCCTGTCAATCAAATCATCAACGCCACTTTTAAGAATTATGATTCACTCTCGCTATTGGATTCGTTATTTGGGATGAATCCCTACCAGACCACGCTGCAGGGAATCACTTATTATTCGGTTTCCTATTGGGACGGGGTTGCCACGGCCTGGCCTTTGATCGATCTCAAAACCTTTGAATTCAGCGCCCTTATGGAAGGGGGTTTAGTGGCATTCTTTGGTTTTTGCGTTTTCATGGTTTTCGTCGTGATGAGCTTCCGTTCCTTCCTTCATCAGGAAACCAAGCAATCCGGCCTTCGCGTCGTCATGGCTTTTTTGGTCTTGGCGTATTTTCTTTATCAGTCATTCCTTTCCTCCTCCTTCCCTTTTATTCACGAGCCCTATTCTTATGTCAGTCCCTTCCGCTCCAATTCCTTGTTCTTGATCATCGTCTTTTTGATCGGTTATTCTTACACCCCGATTTTCGGAGTGAAAAAAGCTTCATCGCTTAGCGAGGGTATTTGGAATGAATAAGAAAATAATTCCAGCTTTATTGATGGTGGGTTTGCTGGCTTCCTGCGGAAGCAAGACCTCCGAGTTATACCCTTCCGGAGCCTACATCGGGGATTTACTTGACGATTTTTTGACGGGATATCACAAAATTACGACCTCTTTGGTTGTCCAAGCCACGCCATTTGATTCGTCGTCTCCTTTGTATTTTGACGGTTTTCATGAAAACGATTTGGTCGATAAATCCAATAAACTCTTGCACCATGGCCCTAAAACCATGTACCCAGATATTTTTCTTTATGACAATGGTACCGTCACTCTCGATGCTACGCCTGAACATGATTGGAGTCAGGATTTGGAAGGTCAAAGCGACGCCTCTTATGTCGGAATGGCTTTTGGGCGGACGAAATGCCTCGTCAAATGCGATCCGTCTTTCAATGATGGTCTTTTGAGCAAACTCTATAACGGCCAGGTTTACTGCTTAGGGCTCCACGCCAAAGCCCTGGTTCAGTTAAAAGAAGAAGGCTTAGATGCTTCTTTTCCCAAAAAACTTGTCTCAGGCGATTATTTCCTGATGTCCTTTCGCGGAGGAAGCACCTTCGGGGAAGCCCGAATCACGGCGATTGATTTGACCCTAAAATTCTATAAAGGAAGCAAAGCCTACATTCTGATCTTTAAAGATTTGGCGGAGTGGACCGACAACGGAGGCGACGGAGATTCTTTCTTTGGTTTTAAATTTTCGGATATTGGTTTGGATCCTGCTGGGATAACCGGCTTTGGGATTTCTTACGATAATCTTCAAGATAAGGACCTAACGACCGCCTTGACCCTGGAGCAAAAAGAAAACCCCAACACTTATTGGGGGATGCTGATCTATGAAGTGATGTTTCCGGATTCTACTTGGGACTGACTTTTTGGTATTTTGAGATATCCAACCAAGCGCCTTGCTCAAAGTCGGTTTTGTCATCATCAAATATCAAAGTTCCCTTGGCGGGTGTGAATGTCATCTCCCCAAAATAGATTTTTCCTTGGATGTCATAGAGATCAACACGAACAAAGGGGAAAGGGGCCGCCAATTTTTCTGCGATTCGCACCATTTCGCTGAAATTGCTGGGTTTTTCCAAAGGATAATCGGTCTTCAACCAGCCATTGAATTGCGACCCATCAAAAGGGGTCCAATCGATATAATATTGGTTGTAACGAATGTTTTTCCCTCGCCCCGTGACCACATAAAGATTGCGGGCCTTTCCGTTAAAGACATGGATTTTATATTCGGTCGGAAGATCGGTAGCCGTTCCCAGAAATTTCTCGATGAGGATCTGAGGTTTGATGGGGCTGTAATGTCTTTCGATGGTCTTGGCCCCGTAATCGGTGGCCAGCCACCTCTCCATTTTGGCTTTGGCTTCGGGGATGTTGAGTTTCGTTTTGTCGCGAACGATGATGTTAAATCCTGACGCGTGGCTGCATTTCATCACAAACGAATCCGGAAGTTTAGAAAAATTGATATCCTCGAATTTGTCATAAACGCCATAGATGGGGATGAGAAGGTCGCCTAAATTGATTTCTTTAACGTAATCTCGGACCCCAACCCGGCCTGCGCATTGAATGACCTCAGGATCGTTGGGATAGACAAAAAGACGCAGATATTGCAGTTTTTCGGTATAACGAACGGGTTTTTTTAGATGAAGTTTATGGTGAGTGATGTATCGGTATTCTTCTTCGACATAAAAAACCGGGTTGGTTTTTTTAATCACGCTTCGGAAGGGAGAGACCAGCGCTCTTTTTAATTTATTTTCATGCAAACGGGAAGCTAACATGGCTTTAATATTATAACCATTGAGGAAAAGAACATAATTATGTGGGATAATCCTTACTATGAAAATTTTGGTCGTTTGTCAGTATTATTTCCCTGAAAACGTATCCATAACGCAGATTTGCGAGGACCTCGTCAAACGGGGGCATGACGTTACGGTCGTCACCGGCCAGCCCAACTATGGGTTCGGGAAAATACTTGATGGCTACGAGAATAAAAGTTATGAGGAAATCAACGGGGTCAAAATTCATCGCGTCAGCTTGAAACCTCGCGGGAATAGCACTTACTCTTTGATTTGCAATTATTTGAGCTTTTGGCATAACTCAAAAAAGTTTTTAAGGCATTTTGACGGGGTATTTGACGTTGTGTATACCATGTCGATGTCTCCTCTTATTTCGGTGGAAGGGGGCGCCGTTTTCGCCAAAAGACATCATATCCCCCTCATTATTCACTGTCTTGATCTTTGGCCCGAGAGCGCCGTTGCGGTAGGGAAAGTCCAAGAGGGATCATTTGCCTTTCAGATTCTTTTGAGATGGTCCAAAAACATTTATTCCTCTGCGGATAAGATTTTGATTTCCTCGCCTTCTTTTGCTTCTTATTTCACCGATTTTTTGAAAATCAGCAAACCTTTGGTTTTAGTGCCGCAGCCACCCCTTGTTTCCCCCATCCCGGAAATCGGGATCGCCTATAAAAATAAAACCAACGTGGTTTATGCTGGAAACATCGGAACTTTACAGATTATCGAAAATTTTGTCGAAGCCGTCAAGTTCCTTCCCAAAGACAGCGACTTCCACTTGCACGTCATTGGCTCAGGTTCAAACGCCGAAGAGGTTACTGATCTGATTAAAAATGAATCTTTAAGAGATTTGGTGACCTATTACGGCCCCCTTCCTTTCGACGGAATCCCCGCTTATTTTAAGAATGCCACCGCCTTGATCGTTTCTTTGGCTGAGACTTCTTCGCCTGTTTCTAGCACCATCCCCAACAAGCTTTTGAGTTCTCTCTATTATGGGAAACCCATTTTGGCTTCCATTGGAGGCGATGGGGAAGTCGTGCTTTTAGAAGCTTGCGGCTCGTTCTTTTCTCAAAACGACCCTCTTTCGATTTCCGAAGTCTATAAAGAAATCATGGACGCCGACGAGGCGACGCTAAAAAGAATGGGAGACAACAATCTCGAGTATTTCAACGATCATTTCACATTCCCTAAAGTAATGGACTTGTTGGAAAGCGAAATAGCATCTTCCAAAAATAAGTGAATTCGTTCGCCCTGCTTGCTGATTCCATACAGATTGAAAAGTCTTTCGTTTGAATTGTTAGGGCGTAGATTTACAAAACGTTTGGTTTGATCCAAATGGCTTTCAAAGAAGCGCTCAAAAGCACCCTCGCCCGATTCGGTCAACCAGTTGATATCCCCAGGGAATAACTCTTGGAGCTTGGAATGCCGGGTAGAAAGAACCGGCGCGCCGCTTGAAAGATACTCCAGAACTTTCGAGGGAATCGATTCTTTGTCTAATTTATCATCATAAGGACGGGGATTGACGAGCAAAGCCGCATTTTCCTCAAAAAGATAGTTCTCGGATTTTGTGAGCTGTCCTAAATAATGAATCCGGGGCTCGTTTTCTCCCTGCAAAAGCGGCTTTCCTTGGTGCCCTGCGATGATCAGTTCATAATCGGGTTTCGTTTTAAGATAAGCCTCAATGAGGTCTTGAACTCCGTAGCGCGGCATCAAAGACCCCGCAAAAAAAATATAGCTTCCTTTGGGAAAAGAAACCTCGCCCCGAGACATCTTTTCAACGATTCCTTCGGTCGTGAGGCTGGGTTTATTTTCGGCATGAAAAGCTTTAATTAAGCCATCGCTTAAAGCAATCACCCCCGCGGCCTTCTTAACTGAGGCAAAAACGTTTCTAGAAAAATAAAGGGAGGCTGAAGAAAGGTTTTTAGGATTATCCGTCAAGATGGCAATCGAGGGGATATTCCATTTTTTCGCTAAAATCGGTGCCGCCTTGGCCAAACTCAAATTCAAAGGGTCGTAAACGAGACAATCGAATTTCGTGGCAAAACTTTCGGCGATGGTAATCACTTCGGATTTTCTCGAAAAAATCTTTTCGAAATAATCGTCCGGGTAATCCACATAATGAAATTGATCCGAATTCAAAGCTCGAACCCCTTTTGTGGGGAAGGAAATCAAAGATAAAACGACGACATTGTCTTTGGTCTGAAGAGCTTTGATGAATTTGCTATGGAAATTTTGATTGGAAGGATTCGAAACACTAAGGCCCATTTTCAAAAAGGCCTCATAATCCTCATCTTTTAGCGCTGTCGTCAAATAAATGATGTTCATTGTTTTAAGAAATCAGAGAAGATTTCCAAGTGCTCCCTCGCCATCTTCTCAATGGTGTTATCCCGAGCCGTTTTGAGCGCTTCTTGGCGCATTCGATCCGTGATCCCACCATCAATTGTTTTAGTTACATTTTCAGCGTCGTCAAGGCTGAAGACGAAACCATTGACCCCGTTTCGAATCAATTTTAAAGCGGAATTTGAATTATCGCTTGCAATGACGGGCGTTCCTTGACTTAAGGATTCGTTGACCACATGCCCGTAAATATCTTCCCTCGTCAGAAAAATCGACGCCTCTGCCAAACGGAAGAATTTCAAGATGTCCCGATGCTGGACAAAAGGTTTGATGATAACGTTGTTCAAATGGTTATCTTTAATGAATTTTCGGTATTTTTCTTCTTCGCTGCCCTCGCCTATCAGAAGGAGGATCTTTTGAGGATTTACCTTGGTCCAGATGTTAAGAACCATCATTTCGTTTTTCCGGGGAACAAAAGAGCCCACGGAAATATAGGTTTCTTTATTAGGGAGGCCCTCCCGTTTCTTTAAGGAAGTACGTTCTTCGGCGGTGGGGCATCCATCGGGGATCTCATTCGAAAAAATCGTGGAGTAAGAAAAATATTTGATTTTGCAAACCTCGGCTCCGTAGTAAGCAAGGTATTGAGCCGAATGGTTGTCAGGAGCCAAGTACAAAGCGGCCCCGCCGATGTATTCATTCTTCAATTTTCTTCGAAGTTTTGACTCGTTTATATTAGCAATTCCGCCATTAATGGCAAAAACATAAGGAATTTTATGTCTATGGAGATAACGCAGCGCTTTCATCTCAGAAAAAGTGCTCCAACCATTGATAACGATGATGTCGTATTTGTTTTTTTTGATTTCGTTTTTTACGTCTTCTGAATAGTTGTTCGATGATCCAATCTTTAGACTATGGATGAATTTGCATTTGAAGTTTTCGGCCTTGGAATAATAAAAAGAAAAAGGCCGATCACTTTCAGTTTTTCTCTCAAATAAAACGGTTAGGTCTATGGATTTTCCAAGTTCGTTGAAAAAATCAATTTTGTAGGGAGCCGGATGCGAGAAGACCCAAAGGACTTTCATTGTGGTGTTTTGTTTTTGCGGACTCGTCTTTATTCGTTAAACGGAAACATTATAATCTAGTTATGCTTTCAGATTGGAAAGAGTTATTCGGTTCCCTAAAAGACCAAGAATATTCCAAATCTCTTCGGGCTTTTTTGGACGCTGAATACGCCGCTCGGACAATCTATCCTCCCCGGGACATGGTTTTTCAGGCTTTTAAATTGACGAAACCCTCGGATTTGAAAGTCGTGATCATCGGGCAAGATCCTTATCATAATCCGGGGCAGGCGATGGGAATGTCTTTTTCTGTTCCTCGTGGAATCGATCCTCCGCCCTCGTTGATCAACGTTTATAAAGAAATCGAAAGCGATTTAAAAATTAAAATGAATTTTGAGAATGGCGATTTGACCCCGTGGGCCAAACAAGGGGTTCTTCTTCTTAACGCTTACTTAACCGTCAGGGCGGGGGTCCCACTTTCGCATAAACGCCCCGAATACGATGAATTCATCCACGATGTCATGGTCTTTCTCAATCAGTTAGAGCAGCCCATCGTTTTCATGCTCTGGGGGACCTTTGCGAAGAAATTCATCCCTGAAATCTCTAATCCCAAGCATTTGATTTTGACCGCTTCCCATCCTTCTCCGATGGCTGCCAATTATGGGGGTTGGTTTGGAAACAAACATTTCAGTCAATGCAATGAATATCTTTCGAAAAATAACGTCACTCCTATTGACTGGCAAATAAAATAACCTAAACTTATCGTATCCGGAGCTCATTGATGAATGGGCTGAGAGGGACCTTCCTAGGTTCGACGGGACCTGATCCAGGCAATGCTGGCGGAGGTAAATTGTATTTACTGTCCTCCGTATTCAGGTATGGAGGATATTTTTATGGAAACGAACGAGACAAGTGTTGCCAGTCTCTCTCTTGCCGACAAGATTACCGCTTTCATGAGAAAGTGGGCTTGGCTTGGGGCTTCGATCGTTGGCCTCCTTGCCATTTGTTTCTTGTTTGGGGATCTTTTTAAATATAAAGACGCTCTAAAAGCCGTTCATTATGTTCATCTTTGGGATTATTTCAATGGAACCTACAAATTGGATTGGACGATCATCGCTACTTTGGCTCTTCTTGTTTTTGGAATCGCCCTTTCGCCATTTAAGAAATTTGGCGAAGGATTCCCCATCGCCTCAGCTCTTTCTTATTTGCTTGCCGTTTGTTTTTTGATTTTGAGCCGCGAATTTTTCGTTGAGTCCAACAATCTTGACGTTACGATGCAATACGGAATCGCCTTGAGCGCCGCTTTTGCGGCTTTTGGAGCCATCCTGTCGATTGTTGCCAGTTATGAAAAGGTACCGGTTACCATCGAAGACATGGCCGAAGAGGCCATGCTTGTAGCGCTGGCTTTCGGCCTCAATTTCCTCAAAATCCCCGTCGGTGCCACCGGCGGTTCCATCAATCTCCAGATGCTTCCTCTCATGGTAATCGCTTTGAGAAGAGGCCCGGCCCGAGGTTTCGTTGCCGGAGGCCTCGTCTTTGGACTTCTTACGTGTTTCACCGACGGATATGGTTTTGTCACTTACCCCTTTGATTACTTGATTGGCTTTGGCAGCGTTGCCGTTATGGGATTCTTTGGCAAGGCAGTCCTTAAACCAGGTCAGAAAAACTATTCGCTCAAAGGCGAGATTCTTATTTTGGTTGCTGGCATCTTGACGACCCTCGTGAGATTCACCGGATCGACTGCCAGTTCCATGATCGTTTATTCCTACACTTTCGTGGAGGCGGTAGCTTATAACGCGCTCTATATTCCAGTGTCCGGAGCGGTTGCAACCATTGCTCTAATGGCTCTGTATGGTCCGCTTTGTCGTGTGAATTCGGCCTTTCCAGTCCAGTCCCCAAGAGTTCTTTTGGCCAAATAGTCTTAACTAAAATAAAAAGTCTTTTCCTCAAAAGGAAAAGTTGGCGTTTTTATGTGTCACTCTTCGTGCTATAGTGCAAGAGCCCGCAAGGAGAATTTATGCCCGAAGAAAAGAAAGTTGATAACAACGTAGCGGAAGTAGCCGCCGAAGAAAGTGACTTCTCTGACGAAGCCAAGCCCGTTTCGGCTCCCATCGAAGCGGAAAAGCCGGTTGCCGAGGTCAAACCCGTCACGTCCGCCGTCGACCTTCACGTCGAAGAAAAACCTGAAGAGCAACCTTCCGGCAAAAACCCCGAGGAGAAAGCCCTCAAAGTCAAGGCTCAGGTTGAGAAGTTCACCTACAGCGACCCCGATCTCCAAGGCATTGAAAACGAGCGTCAGCTTTTCTTTAAGGTTTACAAGAACTCGAATCTCGTTAAATGGATTGTCGCGGCAGGTTGCTTGATTCTTATCATTGCGGGCTGGCTTGTTCCCAGTACCATTTCATCGCTTGATTCCATGGCTTCTTTTATCATCACGATTTGCGTCGTTGCGGTGGCGTTGGCCACTCTTCTGATTTTCAGCGCCGTCTTCAAAAAGAAGGTTGAGAAAGCCATGAAGGATTACTTCGCCAAGTACTATGAATTCAATAACCATTTTGTGTTTGGCGACAAAGTCACCAACGTCAAAGGTGGAATCGATGATAAATTGGATCCTGAAATCTTCAAAAAAAGCAATTTATACAAAAACATCCTTAAGGTTGGGAGCCGTGAATGCCTAACCTTTGATTACAAAGGCCACAGCATCACCTTCGCTGACGCCGCCGCCACGATAAAGGGCGAGCGTTCGGCGCAAACGGTCTTCGTCGGCAAGTTCTTGAAAACCGACAACGGCTACATTGGCTCCGACATCATTATTTATTTCAAAGGAAACAAGCGAGCCCTCCCTCCGACCACATTGGAAGGAAAAGAGGTCTTCGAGGATAGTCACACGATGGTCGTCTATGGCGACAAAGACGCCAAGAAATTCCTTACTCATGACGTCAAACAAGCCCTTGCCGCCTTCTCCACGAATTCTATCTTCGTGGATATGGCTCTCTCCATCCAAGCCGGAGCTACTTACATCGCGATGGGTTATGAAGACGATCTGATGGTTCTTCCTCTTGAAAAGCCCTTCAATCCCGCTCCGACGAAACAGCATCAAGAAGATATGACGAAAATCTTCGAACTTCTTGATGCCATCGATAGATCAGAAAAGCATGAATAATGAAAAATCCCGCCTTTTCATTGGCGGGCTTTTTTATGCGGGGAAAAGCTCAGCGGGAAATGGAATATGTCATTGTCTGATTTCTTGAATTTAGCTTCCACGCATCCCTGGGCCTATGTGGCCATCATTTTGAATTTCGGCGTCATTTTCATCAATGGCTGGACCGACGGGCCGAATTCGATTGCCACCTGCGTGACGACGCGGGCCATGAAGGCCCGCTCTGCGGTTATCATGTCGGCCATTTTCAATTTTTTAGGTGTTCTTTGCATAGGTTTTCTTGCCAAATTCCTGACGGATTTTGCCGATGTGTCACAAACCATCGCCAGCCTTGTCCGTTGGCCTGCGTATATCTCGGTTGACCGTGAACTCATCGCGATTTGCGGAGGTCTCTTCGCCATTGTCGTGTGGAGTTTGGGCAGCACTTATTTCGGCTTCCCCTCAAGCGAGTCCAATGAGTTAGTGGGCGGAGTTTCGGGAGCCGTGATCTGCATCGCTCTTTTCGCCGGCCAATCCAACGTCTTCGTCTATCTTGGCTGGAGCGCTTGGGCCAAGGTTCTTTATGGCTTCTTTGGATCGCTGATATTGGGTTTCTTGTTGGGCTGGGGATTAACGCGATTAATCGAGGCCATATGCCAAAAAATGACGCGCGGGAAGACAACCCGTTTCTTCACGAAAGGCCAAATCGCTTCCGCCGGAATGATGTCCTTCATCCATGGGATTCAGGATGGGGCCAAGTTCATTGGAGTATTTATCATGGTAGCGGGCATGTTGGCTCTCTCAAGTCCCCAATACGCCGGGGACGAATACGATTCGGTCATCGTGGGTTTGGCGGGCCAATGGTGGATGTATGTGCCCGTGGCTTTCGTGATGGCCGGAGGCACCCTCATGGGCGGCTATAATATCATCAGGACCTTGGGAAAAGATATGGCCAAACTCCAAATGTACCAAGCCTTCGCGACTGACATCGCCTCAGCGATCGGCTTATTGCTGGCCACCTTTTTCGGAATCCCGGTTTCTACCGGAACCGTGAAAAGCACCGCCATTCTTGGCTGTGGGGCTTCCAAAGGGTATCGGCGCGTCCACTGGGACGTGGCTGGAAAGATGGTCGGAAGTTGGGTGGCCATTTTCCCTCTCACCGCCGTCATTGGCTTTGTTTTCACCGCTATTTTCCTATGTTTTTTTCATTAATAAAGGAGGAACAAAAACATGTCGAAGAAAAGGAAAAAGTCAAATTACTTCTATGATTCGTTTCCGGCCCTTTGCCACTATTCCGTCCAATGCGGGGATTACATTCTCAATTACATGAAGCATTTTGATCCCTCCAAATTGGAAGAGACCAAAGTCAACGTTCACCTGATTGAGCATGCCGCCGACGAAAAGAAGCATGAAGCCACCCAAAAGCTCATGGAAGAGTTCATGACCCCAATAGACCGGGAAGACATTCTTGAGCTCTTACGAATGATCGATGATGTCACCGATGCGATCGAAGAAGTTTCGCTAAAGCTTTTCCTCTACGATTACCTAGAGCTCCCCCCCGACACCATTCCCTTTATGGAGCTGACGGTTGATTGCATTAGAAGAACCGAGGATCTTCTCAAGCGATTCCCGGATTTCATGGATATGGGGGTCATGGACCCGCTCGTGAAGGCCGTCGTGCATTTGGAGGAAGAGAGCGATACAGAATACATCAACGATGTTTCGGCTCTTTATCGCTCCAACGCGGATTTCCTCACCATAAAGAAAAACGAGGCCATGTACTCGATGCTGGAAGAAACCGCTGACAAATGTCGCGAAGTTTGCAAATTCACGCAGACCATCATGTACAAAAACATCTGATCCAATTCAAAGTTAAAAGCGGTTTTGTGGCCGCTTTTTTCTTTTCCGAAAATAAATAGCATTGATTTTTGGCGTTTCGCTATAATATGTTTGAAAAGCCGATTCAACGGAAACGGCTTGCTTCTTTCTATGGAAGACGCTAATCACAAAAATCGTTTTTTTCGGTGGATGATCGTGCAAGCTTACAAACACGATGGTCTTTTGCATCGTCAATGGAGCCCAGCCTATCTTACGGAAGAAACCGATGATTACTGGGCTTTGTCGAGCAGGGCATCGCTTGTAACCGAATCCGATGGCCGTCGCTGGATGACCAAAGAGCATGCGGTCTTCATTCTTTTCAAAAACAGATGGATGAACATTATCTGCATGATGAAAGACGGGGGTGGAATCTGCTATTACGTCAATGTCGCCTCGCCCACGATTCTAGATACCGGCTTTCTCAAATACATCGACTACGATCTCGACGTAAAACTTTTTCCGGACTCTACCATCAAAGAACTTGACGAGCAAGAATTCGAGAGACATGTTTTGACCTATGGCTATCAGCCCGATTTGACAAGCGCCGTCAAAAAAAGCTTTTCCGAGATCAAAGCCCTGATGGCCAAGAACGCTTTTCCTTTCAAGGAAAAAGACGTCACCCTAATCTATCAGAAATTTTTGGACGAAAATCGTCCGCTTATTCTTTCCGAAGGTGCCGTTCCAAAGAAATAATGGCGGAATTCGTTTCTTCGATTCCGGGTTGGATTCTCTTTTTCTTCGTTGGTGAGAAAGCGCAATCTCCCACGGCGTAAATGCGTTCGGAAGCCGATTGATCTTCTTTTACCACGACTCCGAAACCCGTCTCCGATAATGAAAGAGCAAAAGTCGAAGGGGAAGGAATCTGGCCATAATTCACCAAAACATAATCGCAAGGCAAGGTCAGCGATGCGCCATCGTTAGCGTTTTTTATTGTTATATCTTTGCATAAACCCTCTTTTTCAGTTAAACGATCGGGAACATAAGGAACGTAAATCGCTAATTTGCATCCTTCGATTGTTTTGGGATCTCCCCGAAATTCCGTCCTTCGGTGAACCAAGGAAACGAAGGGAGAGATTTTTGATAAGGCCTTGGCCCAATCCAGAGCCGAATCCCCGCCGCCGAAGATAACGACTTTTTTATTTTGCATGACCAGGGGATCTCTTAAGGCATAAAGGATGTTAAGGCATTTTTCCTCATCTATTAGCCCCAAAGTCCTCGGTTTCTGAAAACCTAATCCCGTCGCCAAGATCACGAATTTGGAAACGTATTCTTGTTCCGCTGTCTTAACGACGACTTCATTTTTGTTTTCCGTTAAGGAAACAACCGGAGCCGAAGTTATGATTTTTTCGGGGTCGATTCCCTGCAAAAAAGCCGAAACAAGGTCTTTGGCCGCGCGAGAGGAAAGAAGCTCGACATCGTCAACGATTTTTTCGGGATATAGATGATGGGGTTGGCCGCCTAAAGAGTTTTCGGCTTCCAAGAGAATAAAATCGATCTTTTTTTTCGACAAAACCTGTGCGGCATAAAGGCCAATCGGGCCTCCCCCGACAATAATTACGTCATGGTTTCTCATAACTAGTATCCTAGCATATCTTTGGTTTATAATTGTTCGGCTCTTTGAGAGCCACGATTCATTATGAAATACACTTTCATTTCAACATCCAAGGCCGAGACTCGAAAACTCGGCAGCCTCATGGCCCCTTTCTTTCAGGCTGGTGATGTCGTGCTTTTAAAAGGGGATTTAGGGGCTGGCAAAACCTCGCTCGTCGGCGGAGTCGCCGAAGCCTTGAAAGTGGAAGATGACGTCATTTCTCCGACTTTCAACATCATGAAATGCTACTTTCATGGCACGCTCCCTCTTTATCACATCGACGCTTATCGGCTCGAAAACCAAAACATTGAGTTGGGGCTCGATGAGTTTATCGAAGGAAATGGCGTCTGCATGATCGAATGGCCCCAGTACATTCAACCGCTCCTTCCTGACGAGACTCTTTCTATCACTTTGGAAAACATCGGTGGGGACAATCGCAAAATCACGGTCGAAGGCAACACGAGACACTATGAAAAAATCGTGACTGCCGTGAAAGGAGCCTTCTAATGTACAGCGTATTAATCGATACCTCCAACGCCGATTTGGCCATTGGTTTGGCCCTCGACCACAAACTCGTCGATGAGATCGAATATGAGGCTTGGCAAAAACAATCGGAATTCCTCGTGGCGGAACTTGACAAGATCTTCAAGAAAAACAACGTAACCCGGCAAGACATCGGTCAAGTCATCGCCTCCAAAGGCCCCGGCTCTTATACCGGAGTCCGGATTGCTTTGACGGTTGCCAAGGTTATGGCTTTCGCCCTTAAGGTTCCGCTTTATCTTTCGAGCAGCCTCGAAGCCGAAAAATCGCCTGAGAGACCTACGATCTGCCTGATGAACGCCCGGAGCAAGCGGAGTTATTTCGCCGTTTATCAAGGAGATAGAATCCTGATTCCTGACCAAGTCATGGCCAACGAGGATGTCTTGAAATTTATCGACGGTCACAAAGAATACCTCGTTTCCGGCGATGCCGAATATCTCGGAGTCAAAGCCCAAAAGATCGATGTGATCAGCAATCTCGTTCACGCCGACATGGAGCGGAATTTGGTCAAAGATCCCATCACCGCCAAGCCGGTTTATCTCAAGGACAATTAACGATGCCCACTTCTTTGAAAATCCGTGCCATGCGCGAAGAGGATGTCCAAGCGGTCGCTCAATTGGAAAGCGCCTGCTTCGAGAATCCTTGGCCCGAAAAAGAAATCGAGTACGAGCTGAAAGAAAACCCCTGTTCGAAGATCTTGGTGGCCCTGATCGATGAAACGGTTGTCGGTTATCTCGATTTTATGATTACCTTCGATTCGGCCACCATCAATCGATTGGGCGTAACCCCCACCGAAAGGCAAAAAGGGATTGCGCAAGGTTTGCTCGACAAAATGGTCGAAATCGCGAAGAAGCAAAAAGAAACGGTCGAATTCATCACCCTCGAGGTTCGCGCCGCCAATCTTCCGGCCCTTAGCCTTTACAGGAAAAACAATTGGGAACAAATCACCGTCAAAAAACACTATTACGACGATGGTGAAGATGCCATTTACATGGTAAGGAGTATCTTATGACCCGTATCTTAGCAATCGAATCGAGCTGCGACGAAACCGCGGTCGCCATCACCGAAGACGGAAAACTTTTGGCGAACGTGGTTTCAAGCCAAGTCGCCGTTCATGAAAAATATGGCGGAGTCATGCCCGAGATAGCCTCACGCCTTCATTGTGAAAATATCGATGTCTGCCTAAAGGAGGCCTTAGAGCAATCGCATCTGAGCTTCGAAGACATGGATGCTTTTGCGGTCACAAGAGGGCCTGGCCTTATTGGCTGCCTTCATGTAGGACTGCAGGCCGCCAAGACTTTAGCCCTTCTTTACCAAAAGCCGCTGATTCCCGTTCACCATCTAGCCGGGCATATTTATGCTAACGAATACATTGGGAGTTTTAAATTTCCCTTATTATGCGTCGTGGTTTCGGGCGGAAATACCGAATTGGTTCTCATGAGCGGAGATTTGGATTTCAAGATCATCGGAGAAACCAAGGATGATGCCGTGGGTGAGTGCTATGACAAAGTTGCCCGGGTTTTGGGCTTGCCTTATCCGGGTGGCCTTCCGATTGACCAGCACGCCAAATTAGGCAAACACACCTATAATCTTCCGGCTCCGCTATCCAAAGAAGACTCTTATGATTTTTCGTATTCCGGTTTGAAGACCAGCGTGATCAATCTCGTGAATTCGCTCAAAATGAAAGGCGAAACAGTCAATATCGACGATATGGCCAAATCTTTTCAAGATGTGGCCATTGGCATGATTATTGAAAAATCCATCCGAGCCGCCCGAGAATTTCATGTTCAGCAAATGGTTTTGGCGGGCGGAGTTTCGGCCAATAGCTATCTCCGGGAGCAAATGAAAAACCGCCTTCTTGGAACCGGCATCGATTTGATCATTCCCCCTCTTTGGTGCACGACCGACAACGCGGCCATGATTGCGAAAGTAGCCGAGCATCTTTACCGCGAAAAAGTCTTCGCCCCTCTTACCTTGGGCGTCGATCCCAACTGGAGAATATCCGATTTCCGCAAGTTTAATTGAACTTTTGGTTAAATCTATTCTTTTTGCGGATTTCGCTCTTTTAAAAATGCTTTTCCTAGTTGGCCGTTTCTTTCTTCTTCGTGAGAAGAAAGGAAGTTTGTTTTATACTATTCCCGCACTCGATTGAGGCCACATTATGCAAGACAAAGCCATTTCCATCCGTTCTCTTTATGAAGCCTTCGCTTCGAAAGCCGATCTTTCGAAACTGGGTTCTCTTGTTTTGGAGGGTTGGGTTCGCACCAATCGCAGCAGTGGGAAAATAGGTTTCATCGAACTTCACGACGGGACGGCTTTTAAATCGATTCAGCTTGTTTATGCTTCTGGCAGCCCTCTTTTCAAGGAAGCCGCCGCCATCAAAACCGGTGCGGCCATTAAAGTGAAAGGCGATCTTGTTTTGACGCCGGCTATGCCTCAGCCCTTTGAACTCCACATCAAGGAACTGAAACTCTTGGGTGACGTTTCTGAGGACTATCCCCTTCAGAAAAAAGGCACTTCTTTTGAATATCTCCGTGACATTGCTTATCTCCGCCCTCGGACCAACACCTTCCAAGCTCTTTATCGGGTTCGAAGCGTCTTGGCGATGGCGGTTCATACCTTTTTCCAGGAGAATGGGTTCGTTTATGTCCATACGCCCGAAATCACCGCTAACGACGCCGAAGGAGCCGGTCAGGTTTTCACGGTAACCACCGACGCCAAAGATCCCATTAACGATTTTTATGGCCGGAGGGCCTCCTTGACCGTTTCGGGACAGCTTCACGTCGAAGCTTTTGCAATGGCCTTCCGCGACGTTTATACTTTCGGCCCGACGTTCCGGGCCGAAAAGAGCAATACGCCTCGGCACGCTTCCGAATTCTGGATGATTGAGCCAGAAATCGCCTTTGCTGATCTGGCCGACGACATGGATCTCATCGAGAAGACCATCAAATTCTGCATCCAGTATGTCTTGGAGCATTGTCCTGACGAAATGAAATTCTTCAACACCTACATCGACAAAACAGTTTTGGAGAAACTCAACAAAGTTTTGGCCGCCCCCTTCACCAAAATGGAATACACGGAAGGAATCGTCTTGCTCCAAAAAGCCATCAAAGAAGGTCACAAATTCGAGAACATGGATATTTATTGGGGCATGGATCTCCAAAGCGAGCACGAACGCTATTTGACTGAAGAAGTTGTGAAAGGCCCGATGTTCCTTGTCGATTATCCTAAGGAAATCAAAGCGTTCTATATGCGGGAAAACGAAGATGGCAAAACCGTGGCAGCTTGCGATCTATTGGTCCCGGGCGAAGGCGAGATCGTCGGCGGATCTCAGCGCGAAGAGCGTTATGACGTCCTCAAAGCCAAAATGGACAAAATCGGAAATACCCAGGGCCTCGAATGGTATCTCAACCTCCGGAAGTACGGCGGCTGCATCCACTCCGGTTTCGGCATCGGCTTTGACCGTTTGCTCATGTATATCACCGGCGTGGCCAACATTCGTGACACCGAACCGTATCCTCGGACCTCAAGTGTTCTAAAATACTAATCTATGAAACAGCAACCCTTTATCCCCAATCCAGAACCCGAAGAGCCAGAAGTTCAAGCTTCCTCTCCGGAAGACGACAACCGCAAAGCCTTGTCGCGCAAGCGGATCTTTTGGACGATCGTCATCTTCGATATTGTGGTCGCGATCATTTTGGTTTACGAAATCGTCAGCCTTTTCATTCTTGAATAAAGCCGTCTCCGGCGATTCATTTAATTGGTTTAGAGGAAACTATTGCTGGCGTTGCTGTTTGGGCGCTTCGTTTTCTTTTTGTCCCGGGGAATTAATGGAAACCGTATCGTAATAATTGTAGCCATCAAGGCTCTTGTTAAAAACCGTGCGGCAGCGTTTTTCGAGCATCGCAAGACGAGCCAAGAAAGCCTGAATATCCACGGCAAAATACACGCCCGAAACGAGCCACATCGGAACCAAAAGATAACTGTCCCAAAAATCGCCAACCCACATCGGCCCTGCGCTGGGGATCCAATCCGGCCACTGTTTCAGCAAATACAGCCCCCAAAAATAATCATAAAACTTCGGATTGCTCCAATCGAAATTGAAGAATAAAGTACTGAACTCCGAGAAATGATCCTTGGCCCAAAGTCCCGTGACCGAGGAATAAACGAGATAAAGGATCAGGCTCAAAAAAGCGATGATGAAAGGAGCGATGGCTTGTTTGAAAAGGACGCGATTGTTTTTTATCATGCCATATTTCCGCAAAGATTTCGGATCCTGAATGACCCTGTAGACCACCACGTCGTGAAGCTCGTAATCCATCCGTTTGGCAAATTCGTTGCTGATCCAGCGAATGAGCATCCCCAGCAAACCCAAAAGCACGAAAAACAAAATAAGGACAATCAAAAGAACGATCAAAAGGCGACGATCGGTTTCATTAAGCGAGATATCAATCAAAGACATATTCATTTGTCCTTTCCGTCATCGTCCTTCGGAATGTCGATAAAGCCTAGGGTTTGTTGTCTATTTGGCATCGCAGGCGCGGAATGGTTAGAAGTCAAAGAAGGAGTTTCTTTTGGGGTTACGTCGATAGCCTGATTTTTCCTTGAGGCGCCGCCCAAAGCCGGCGCATCTTTGTAAAAGCCGTTGGCTTCAACAGGTTTCGCAGCCTCGGAATTCGCCTCTTTTTGATGGTTGGCTCGGTTGTTTTGGTAATAGTTTTGCTGGACATAGACGTTGGAAGGGCTGGCCGGAATGGATTGGGCCGGGGCGGCCGGCTGAAGATGCATCTCATTATTCATTTGAGCGATTTTAATGGTGTCGACTTTTTTATCGTCATCAAGCCTCTTGAAAGGATCCTCTCCTTTGAAGAAACGATAGGTCGCATGGCAGAAAAGAACGATGCAGGCAAAAAAGCCATAGACTGCCGCGATGGCCAATGCCGCCAGAAAGATTGGCAAAACTAAAATATAAACCAGTCCCAGTCCGAAGTTTTTCAGAAATTTTCCCATGGCATTCACTTTTTGGGCGCTTTCTGTGCCCGCAACAATAATAGCGTAGAGATCAGGCTTGGGGTATCTATGGAAAGCAAAAAGAGCGAAATCAAGAGGAGCCCTCCGTCCCTCGGCATTAAGGCATATGAAGCTGCCATCCCATAAAGCGAGCCAAGGGAAAGGAGCCCCATGAGAACATACAGCCACCAGGGGTTTTTCCTCAAGAGATTCATCGCCGAGAAAACGGCGAAAAAAATCGCAAAGCTCAGGAAAAGATAGGCAATCGGCATGACCATGAACGCAAACCCCACGGCCAAACCCGAAAAGAGGATTCCCGTCAAGGGGCAGGCCAGATCAAAGAAACCATTTTCCGAGAACGGAAGATCGGTTTTTTGGAAAAATAGCCTTATGAAGAAATGGCTGAGGGAAGCCTCGGCGAGACCAAACCCGAAAATAAAGGCCGGGACGATATCGTTGATATATAGGTTTCCGGATAATCCTAGGATGGTTTCGCCCAACTGGATCATGTCGATTTGATAAATCGTCGCCACCAAAGGAAGGGAAAGGTAATTGAGGGCCAATTCAACGAGGGCCGTGGAAAAGATGAGGAGTGATACCGGAGGCCGCCTTTTGGCCATAAACCCATAGAAAGTTCCGGAAACGATGGCCGGGATGATGTAAAAAAGCGCCGTCCCCATGTCGTAAGCCGTTGCCGCAGCCGCTACTAAAGAAGCGGCCAGAACATAAGGAAGAAGATACTTATCTTCGCAAAATTCCCCGACCAAAGCGCTGGCCAATGGCAAAAACAAGATAATGAAAAAGGCAGATAAAGGCACAAAAGTGGCGAAAACGCCCAGAACTGCATTAATCGCGGCCATCATGCCCATAAAGGCCAAATTTTGAGCTGGAGTCTTTTTCTCCGAGAAAAAGTTCATGGCCTTATTATCGACTTCCCGAACAGGATTTGAAAAGATGAGAGGGTCAAAAACGTTTTTTTCCGCTAAGTATTAACAGGAAGGCCCTTTTCGCCAAGCGCACCCCCTTATTGACGTCCATAGCTTGGCGTGGGAGCCTTCTTTTTCGTCTTCATCGAGCGGCCGCTCCTGAGGCTTCTTCTTTGGGCTTGGGCTGAGAGTAGAACGGAACAGCGAACGAGGGTATGCTTAACTTCGTTAAAGCACCATGAATTACGCAACGCTCTTGAATGAAAAACAACTGGCCGCCGTCCAGACCGGTTCCCAATATGTTCGCATCGTGGCTGGGGCCGGAAGCGGAAAGACCCGAGTTCTCACCTATCGGATTTCTTATCTGATTAGCGACCTCCACGTCGATCCCTCGCGAATTTTAGCCATCGCCTTTACGAATAAAGTGGCGCAGGAGATGAAGGACCGGGCCTCCAAATTGGTCAACGATCTTTTGGGCTATACCCCCATGCTTCACATCTCGACTTTCCATTCTTTTTGCGCCCGGTTTTTGCGGATCGAATGCCAAGCCATCGGTTTTCCTTCGGGCTTCACCATTTTTGATGAGGACGACCAAATGCGGCTCATTAAAAATTGCGCCGTCGAAATCGGCTACAAAAAAAGCGACGATGTCGTCAAACAAGCGATTCAATATATTCGGGAGAAAAAGACCAAAGGAATCTACCCCGAAGATATCAATATCAAGTTTGAGGCTTTTCATGACGAAAAAGAATGCTTCAAAATCTATCTGCTTTATGAAGAAAAGAAGACCGCTTCCTTTGCTTTGGATTTTGATGATCTCCTTCTCAAAACTATTGAGATTTTGGAAAACAACCCCGATATTCGGGAAAGCTGGTCGCATCGCTTTGACCATGTTCTCGTGGACGAATTTCAAGACACCAATGACGTCCAATATAAACTGATGAAGCTCTTAATCAACGAAGGAACTTCGATTTATGTGGTGGGCGACCCCGACCAGACGATCTACACCTGGCGTGGCGCCAATCAAAACATCATCATGGGTTTCGAAAAACAATTTCCAGGAGTCGAAACCATCATCCTCAACGAGAATTACCGTTCCACAAAAACGATTTTGGAGGCGGCCAACAAGCTGATATCCAATAATAAGAAAAGAGTGCCCAAGGATCTTTTTACCCGATCAGATGCCGGAGAGCCCATCGAGACGAACATGTTGCCCAAACCCGAAGACGAAGCCAACTGGGTCTGCGGAAAAATATACGCCCTGGCCAACAGCCACAAAGACGAAAACGGCAAACCCTTGTATCGAAACACCGCCATTCTTTATCGTTCCTCTTATATGACTCGACCTTTCGAGGCGGAGCTCAAGGACCGAGGCATCCCCTATCGGATTTTCGGGGGCCTACGTTTCTACGAAAGGGCGGAAGTGAAAGACCTTTTGGCTTACTTCAACCTATTATTGAATCCCGCTGACAACGTGGCCTTTGAGCGTATCGCCAACGTTCCGCGGCGAAGCGTGGGGGACACTTCTTTAGACCGCATTGGTCAAGAAGCCAGAACTCAAGGCCTTTCGGAATATGAATACCTCCGGAACATCGAGAAATTCGCTGATGATTCCGCAATCCCGACCCGGGTGATCACCGCCTTGACCAAAATGGTCGTGCTCATGGAATCCGTCAAGCAGAAACTGGCCGACAATCTCGAAGTTTATAGCGGCGTCTTAAAAGATTTCGTCACGGACCTCGGATACTATGATTTCCTTAAAGACAACGAGGAACCCGATGAGGATCGGATCGGAAACGTCAATGCTCTCTTTGATGACATCTCGCATTTCGTCGAGAAAAACCCAGAATCAAAATTTTCCGAATACCTGCAAAACGTCACTCTTTTGACTTCGCAGGACGACATGAACGGCGGAAATTACGTTTCCCTCATGACCATCCACGTCGCCAAAGGCTTAGAATTCGATTATGTTTTCGTCATCTGCATGAACGAAGGCGCCTTTCCTTCGCTTAGGGCTGAGATGGAAAGCGGACGCGATGCCGAAGAAGAGGAAAGGCGTCTGGCTTACGTTGCGATGACAAGAGCAAAAAAACAGTTATTCTGTTCCTGCAATACGGCTTATTCTTATGTTACGGATACCCATACGGTTCCTTCGAAGTTCTTCAAAGAGGCTGGATTGACTCTTCCTCACGGCGGCACCTTTTTTTCCGACTCGGGATGGAACCAGCCTCGCCAAAAAGGCGTTTCCAGCAACGCCGCCGATTACTTCGCAGACGGTGGCCACATTTCGCCCTTCGACGAAAAAAATTCCATTCAGGAAGAAGAGAAACCAAAAGACAACGGGATCCGCGATTGGCGGGTTGGAGACCGGGCTCATCATGAAAAGTTTGGAGACGGCACCGTCGTCACCGTCATTGACAGCAACATCATCATCATCAATTTCGATTCGTCTGGAAAAAAGACTCTTTTATCCACCCATCCAATGCTTTCAAGGATCAAATCCCAAGGAGGAGATGCATGACCATCGCCGAAGCCGCTAGAAGAGTGCAGGAATTGACTTCTCTTCTAGAGAAATATAACTATGAGTACTACATCCTAAATCAATCCAGCGTTTCCGATGCCGAATTCGATCGCCTTATGAACGAACTCAAGATGCTCGAAGACGAATTCCCGGCTCTGAAATCCAAGAACTCCCCCACCCAGCGTGTGGGGGGTGAGGTACAGACCGAATTCAAAAAAATACCTCACAAAAGACTGATGCTTTCTCTTGGCAACGTTTATAACGAAGACGAGATGCGGGACTTTGATCGCAAAATCAGAGATATCCTTCATGTGGATTCCGTGGTCTATATGGGCGAAGTCAAAATCGATGGTCTTGGGATGTCGCTTATCTACGACAACGGGGAACTTCAATATGCCGTTACGAGAGGCGATGGGGTGGTGGGAGAAGACGTGACCGCCAATGTCATCACCATTCGTTCTATTCCGCTTCACGTCAGCGAGAAACGACCTTTCGAGATCCGGGGCGAGGTTTATATGCCCAAAGCTTCTTTGACGTCTTGCAACGAAGAAAGAAGGGCAGAAGGGCAATCCGAGTTCGCCAATTGCCGGAATGCCGCGGCGGGATCGATTCGAAATCTAGATTCAAAAATCGCTGCCTCGCGGAAATTAGATGCCTTTTGGTACTACCTCGTCAACGCTCGCGAACTAGGAATTCACATACATAGCGCTTCACTGGATTATCTCGACTCTTTGGGTTTTAGAACCAATCATGAAAGACGGGCCCTTTATGGAATCGAGGAGGTTATTTCCTATATTCGCGAATACACCGAGAAGCGGCCCTCGTTGGCTTATGATATCGACGGCCTTGTTTTCAAAGTGGATGACATCGATAAATATGATGCCCTGGGTTACACCGCGAAAGAGCCTCGCTGGGCCATTGCCTATAAGTTCCCGCCGACGGAAGTCACGACGAGGCTTCTGGATATTGTTTTGACCATCGGACGAACGGGCCGGGTTACTCCCAACGCGATTTTGGAGCCTGTTCGGGTTCAGGGCTCCGTCGTTCAAAGAGCGACCTTGAACAACGAAGATTTCATCAAAGAAAAAGGTCTTATGATTGGAGATATCATCGGGCTCCATAAAGCCGCAGATGTCATTCCGGAAGTCACGGGTCCCATCATCGACAAAAGAGATGGCACCCAAAAGCCTTGGGTCATGCCCATGGATTGTCCGGTCTGCGGGGGTCCTTTAGTCAAGGTCAAAGGGCTCCACTACTGCCTTAATCCCGATTGCGGTTCGCGCAAAATCGAGGCCATTATCCATTTCGCCTCGCGGAACGCCATGGACATCGACGGCATGGGCGAACGAGTGGTTGAAGAATTTTTTGCCGAAGGTTTCCTCAAAGACATACCCGATGTCTATCAGCTTCAAAAACACGCCGCGGAAATTAAAGAACTCGATGGTTGGAGCGACAAATCCATCAATCTCATTTTGGATGGCATCGAGGAAAGCAAAAAGAAATCTTTGGAGCGTCTTCTCTTTGGCTTGGGAATCAAAGAGGTAGGAGAGAAAATGGCCAAGGTTTTGGCCAAGCGTTATAAAGATCTCGGTGCTTTCTTGACCATCAGTCAGGAAGAGTTGCAAGAAATTCCGGACGTGGGTCCGGTGGCCGCTAAATCCATTTATGACTTCTTCCATAAGGAAGCCAATCTTTCCGAAATTGCTTCTTTGAAAGGGGACGGACTCAACTTTGCCTATTTGGGGATTGACATGGTCGACGTTAACTCCTATTTCTATGGGAAAACCATCGTTTTGACGGGAACCTTGGAACATTACAGCCGCGATCAGATGATGGAAATATTGGAAGGAATCGGGGCGAAAGTCTCAGGTGCCGTTTCCAAAAACACCGACATCGTTATTGCGGGTCCGGGCGCTGGCTCCAAACTCGATAAAGCCCAAGAGCTGGGAATTGAAGTCATGGACGAACCGACCGCCTTAAACCATCTCCAGAAGACGGGGCAGTGATTTTTCGCTTTTTGCATATAGCCAAAGATAGCGTATCGTCTTAGAATTAGACAACCTCGGAATGGATTAAAATGACCTTTTTAGAATTAATTGAAAAATACATCAAAAACCTTTATGGGATTGACCTCTTCGAAAAGGCAGGCTGGAATGTTTCAGCCACCCCAGCGCAGGCTTGGTTGAACCTTATTTTCAGCGGTCTTGCCACCCTCATCGGTTTCTTTGTTCTTTATCGTTTCGTTTATGCGCTTTTGGGGATATTTGGAAAATCTCGCAAATACCAAGCGCATTCGATGGACAAGAAATACGCTTTTATTTTGTCGGCCCGCAACGAGGAAAAAGTCATCGGAAATCTGATCGATTCCATTTGGGCTGAGACCTATCCTAAGAATTTGATCGATATTTATGTCGTTGCCGATAACTGCAGCGACAAAACGGCCGAAGTGGCCCGCTCTCATGGCGCCCACGTTTATGTCCGCAACGATTTGGAGCATTGTCGCAAAGGCTATGCCCTCCACTTTCTTTTTGAGCAACTCAAAAAAGACATCGATATCGAAAGCTATTATGGCTATTGCATCATGGATAGCGACAACATCGTGGCCCCGACTTTCCTTGAAAAAATGAACGATGGCCTTCAGTCTGGATACGATATGATGTCTGGCTATCGCAACGTCAAAAACCTAACCGAAAACTGGATCACCGCTGTCAGCGGAATCAATATGTACCGGGTCGTTATTTTTGGCCAGCGCCCTCGTTCCATCCTCAATTCGGATGAACAGATCTGCGGGACGGGTTTCATTATGCGGAGCTATCTTCTCAAGGATGGTTGGCAAGCCACCGGCCTTACTGAGGACGCCGAAACCATGACGAAACTCGTATCAGCCGGTGCCAAAATGGGTTATTGCGAAGAAGCCGAATTCTACGACGAGCAACCCGACACCGTCAAAATTGCTTTGAGGCAAAGGCTGCGATGGGCCAAGGGCGGAATCATCAACTGGTGGGAGAACGGGCCCAAACTCGTGCTCTCTTTCATCAAGCATCCGAACTGGAGCAAATACGATATCTATTGGGAAATCTTCCCCTACGGTCTCATGACTTTTATTTTCGGTTTCTTATTTCAGATTCTTTCGCTCACGTTCTTTTTGAAAAACGGCTATTACGGATACGATTGGTCGAACTTCATCAACTATTTGGTCACCACCCTGGCTTATCAGTATCTCGGGGGTTTTGCGGCTGGAATTGTCATTCTCATCAAAGAACGGAAGAAAGTTCATTTCAACTTTTGGGAAGCCTTTGCATATCTTTTCTTATGGCCTCTTTACGACATGATCGGCGTTCCGATTTCCATTATTTCCTTGCTCGTCAAAGTCGGATGGAAACCTATTCCCCATCACGTGGTGGCCGAAGCCGACAAACTGGTTTCGGAGGAGAAGAAAAAAGAGCGGCCTGGGAAGTGATTCCTGGGTCCGTTTTCTTTTTGGGCCCGTTCTTTTCGTTAACCCATAATAGTGGTAACCTTGTTACCGAGCGGAATAAAGTATGAAAACCATCACCATGGAAGTTCTCAAGGATGGGGCCAATCGCCTCCTTTTTGATATGTCTGAAGAACAATACAAAACCCTGTATGAGGAATTTGGGATTTTGACGAAACAAATGGAGAAAATCGGTCAAATCCAAGGGCTGGAAAAATATGATCCCATGACCTTCCCCTTTGACTGCTCGACTTCGTTTTTGCGCGAAGACGTGGCTGAGGCCCCGCTGACGCGCGATGAGGCCCTTAAGAACGCCGGAAGCAAGCAAGACCATCAGATCAAACTCCCGAAGGTGGTTTTATGAACTGTCTCGATTTGCCTTTAAAAGAACTTCACGCCGCCCTGCTTTCCCAAGAAACGACCCCTCTGGAGTTGGCCCAGGAGTCGCTTAAGAGGGCCCACGCTAACAAAGACAACGCCTTTGAGTATCTTTGCGATAAGGAAGCGATTGCCTTTGCCAAGACCTTGGCCGAACCCGAAAAAGACAATCCTTTATGGGGAATCCCTTTTTTCAGCAAGGATAACTTTTCGACCCAAGGAATTCCGACCACTGCTTCCAGCAACATTCTCAACGGGTACATTCCGGTTTTTGATGCCATGGTTATTGCGAGGTTAAAAGCCGTCAAAGCCGTGATGATCGGGAAAACGGCATTGGATGAATTAGCCATGGGTGGCACCGGTACGACCGGGCATCTGGGTATTACCTATAATCCTTATGATCCCTCTCATCAAAGAATGATCGGCGGCTCCAGTTGCGGAAGCGCGGTTTCTGTTTCGGCCTCCATCGCCCCTTTTGCTTTGGGGTCGGATACGGGGGATTCCGTAAGAAAACCAGCTTCATATTCGGGTCTTGTCGGAATGAAGCCAACCTGGGGAAGAATCAGCCGCTATGGGTTGTTTCCTTTTGCTCCTTCGCTTGATCATGTGGGATTTTTCACTCGGGATGTCTATTCTTCGGCAGTTCTTTTGGATGTTTTGGCCGGCCGTGATTTCCAGGATTCCACTTCGAGCGGCGTGCCCACCGAAAAATACGAAGAAAATCTGGAAAAACCCATTGCAGGTTTCAAGGTGGCCGTGATAAAAGAAATCGTCGATTCTTTAAAGGATCCACAAATCATCAAACATTTCGACAACTCTCTTTTGGCGTTGAAAAAAGAGGGAATTTGCATTGATTTCGTAAGTTTTGAGCGTGACCTTTTGGAATCGCTTTTCCCAACCTACATGGTAATATCTTGCGCCGAAGCCACTTCGAATAACGCCAACTTAGACGGAATTAAATTTGGTCCGGTCAAGAGCGGAAAGACTTACCAGGAAGTCATGTTCAATGCTCGAAACGATGGTTTTAGCGAGCTGATCAAACGGCGTTTTGTCATCGGATCCTACTGTTTAATGCGAGAAAATCAGGAAGAGCTTTTTTTGCGGGCTCAGAGGAATCGGGCCAAAATCGTCGAAGCCGTCAACTTCATTCTTAAAGACCATGATTTCATTTATTTGCCAGCCGCCCCAACGATTGCCCCTCTTTTCAGTCAGAAAAGCGACAAACTTTCCGATGAATATTTAATTGCAGATAACCATCTTTGTTTGGGAAATTTCGCCGGCCTCCCTTCCATAACCCTCCCCTTCTTTTATGAAGACGGTCTTCCCGTTGGCGTCAATTTCATGGGCCGGGCTTTTGAAGAGAAAAAACTTTATCAAATGAGCGCGGCCTTTGAAAGAATTTCGGGTTTGGCAAATACCTCTGTTCTCAACCGGAAGGAGGGGAAACTATGAATTTCGAAGCGGTTATCGGATTGGAAATCCACGTCGAGATGAAAACTAAGTCGAAGATGTTTTCGGCCGCCCCCAATGGTTTCAGTCGCGAGCCCAACACCGAAATCTCCCCTCTTGATATGGCTTTCCCAGGGACGATGCCAGTCGTTAATAAGCAAGCGGTCATCAATGCCATCAGGGTCGCTAATGCCCTTCATATGACGATTGATCACACGTTGTATTTTGATCGCAAAAATTACTTTTATTCGGATCTTCCAAAAGGTTTTCAGATTACGCAGCAAAACCGGCCTATTGGGAAAAACGGTTTCTTATGGATTGATACTCCGAAAGGGAAGAAAAAAATACGAATCGAACGCATTCACATGGAAGAAGACACCTGCAAACAGGAGCACTTCATGGATTACACCCTTTTGGATTACAACCGGGCAGGCGTTCCCCTCGTTGAAATCGTTTCGTTACCGGATATTTCAAATGGAACCGAGGCCATGGAATATGCTGAGGCCGTCCGTAACATCGTGGTTTATAGCGGCACTTCCGATGGCAAAATGGAAGAGGGAAGCCTGCGTTGCGACACCAACGTTTCCGTCCGCCCATATGGCCAAAAGGCTCTTGGGACCAAAGTTGAAATCAAAAATATCAATTCCTTCAAAAATATCGAAACCGCCATCGATTATGAAGTTATCCGGCAATCAAAATTGATTCTTTCGGGAACGCCGGTCGCTCAGGAAACGCGGCGTTTTGACGAAGCCACTGGGCGTACCATCTTGATGCGGGTCAAAACCGATGCCGTTGATTACAAATATTTTTGCGAACCCAACATCACACCTATCGCTTTGAGTGACGATTTTGTTGAGAATGCCATTGCCACTTGCCCCGAGCTTTACGAAGCCAAGAAAGAAAAATATCGGGCAACCGGCCTAAGCGATTCCGATGCTTTGATCATTCTGAGCAACATCGAGATGGCAGGTTATTTCGAAGAGGCTCTTCCTGATGTAAAAAACGGGAAAGACCTTGCCAATTTCCTTATCGTTGAAATCAATGGATATCTGAACAAAAACGCCATGACAGTCAAGGACCTTAAACTAAAACCAGGGGTTTTAGCTCAAATCGTGAGAATGCAAGAAACTGCTGGGTTTTCTCATAAACAATGTGATGACATTTTGATCAAAGTTTTAGAAACTGGAATCCAGCCAGAAGAGGCTCGAGAGCAACTCCATATCGTGGCTCAGGTCAGTGACAGCGGAGCTATCATGAGTTTCATCAATCAAATCCTTGATGCTAATCCTCAATCGATTGCGGATTTCAAAGCCGGCAAGGACAGAGCCCTAGGATTTTTGGTGGGTCAAGTTATGAAAGCAAGCCATGGCAAGGTCAATCCCGCCGAAGTCTCGCGTCTATTGACTGAGGAACTCAAAAAAAGATAATGGATATAGAAATCGAAAAACTTCAATCCTGGCTAAAAACCGCCTCTTCCTATGAACTTCCTTCATTCAAAGAACTGCCGACGGTTCCTCTTTACATGGAACAAGTCGTCGGATATATCAATCAGACCTTGTCGCCTCTAACCCCCAGCGACACTCAGCTTTTGACTTCTTTCATGGTCAATAATTACGTCAAGGCTAAAATCCTCAAAGAGCCCAGCAACAAAAAATATAATGTCGAGCATCTAGGATATCTCTTAGCATTAACCACCCTGAAACGGACTCTTTCCATGAGCGAGATTTCCTTGCTGATCGAAATGGACAAAGACGTGAGCGTTGATAAATCGGTTTTATATGGTTTCTTCAAAGTCATGTCTAAAGATATTATGCAGGAAACTGCGAGGAAGACCGAAAGCAAAACGGCTTCTTTTGTTGAGCGTTATGTCAAAGACAAAAAAGCTGATCCCGCCAAGGCCGACGTTGATTTAAGAGATTCCTTAGGGCTTATCGCTCTTCGCCTTTCGATTCAAGCCAGCGTTAATCAGGCCTTGGCTGAAGTTATTCTGACGGCGATCGCCAAGGATACCCATAGCGAGAAAGAATTCGAAATCGAAAGCAAACCCACCCCGCATGAAGTTGCGCGCGAGAATCGCTTGAACGAAGGAGAAGCCCGCCGTTTGGCTCTTGCCAAGAAAATTCAGAAGAAGAAGTAATATAGTATTAAAGAGAGGCAAAAGCATTTCATGAAACAAATTCTTGTTACGGGAGGTCTTGGATTTATTGGGAGCGAAACCGTTATCGCCCTCATTAATTCGGGTTATAAGCCAATTATTGTCGACGATCTCTATAACTCAAAAATAGCCGTTCTTGACCGGATCGAAACAATCACGCATGTTCGCCCGAAGTTTTACAAGGTGGATTGCACCAAACGTTCAGCGGTAAAAAAGGTCTTTATTGAAAATAATATCGATGCAGTCATTCATTTTGCCGGTTTCAAAGCCGTTGGCGAATCCGTTTCCAAACCCTTGGAATATTATCAAAACAACCTCGAAAGTTCCCTTATTCTTCTCTCGGTAATGAGAGAAAAAGGCATTCATAGCTTTATTTTTTCTTCGTCTGCCACCGTTTATGGGATCCCTACTCGCGTACCATTAGTGGAAACCGATCCAATCGGTTCGGCTACGAATCCTTATGGCGAAACCAAAATAATGATTGAACGAATCCTAGAAGACGCCTGCAAGGCTGACTCAAATCTCAACGTCGCTTTGCTGCGTTATTTTAATCCCATTGGCGCCCATCCCACGGGTTTATTAGGGGAAGATCCTAATGGGGTCCCCAACAACATAATGCCTTATATTACTCAGGTGGCCATTGGGAAACTCCCCTTTCTCAAAATTTATGGAAACGATTACAAAACCATCGATGGAACCGGGGTAAGAGATTATATTCATGTAGTTGATTTAGCCGAGGGCCATGTCGCGGCTCTGAAGAAATTGGAGACAAAACCTGGTCTTGTCATATATAACCTAGGAACCGGAAAAGGAACCTCCGTTCTTGAGTTACTCAAAGCCTTTGAAAAAGCGAATAAAATCAAAGTCCCTTTCAAATTCGAACCTCGCCGGCCTGGGGATATTGACGAGAATTATGCCAATTGTGACAAGGCATTTAAAGAATTAGGCTGGAAATCGCGTTTATCGGTCACTGACGCCTGTCGGGACGCTTTAAATTTTCAAAAAATGAATCCTAATGGAATAATATAATATAGCCGCAAGAACCTATTGGATTGATCTTTATTTGTGCAATGGTTTAATTCTTCGCCCCGCGTTTTTCTCACGTTTAATTTCAAAAGGGATTTTGCCTTCACGAATGCATTGTTTAAGAAAAACGTTTATGGCCGCGCTGGTCGAAATTCCAAGATCTTTAAATAATTCTTCAGATTGGGTTTTTGTTTCTTCATCTACCCTGATTGTAATAATTTCCTTATTCATAAAATGTTATTTACATTAACATTCTAATGTAATGCAATTTGACATACAAAGCGTATTTCTTATTTTTCAATAATGTTGAGATATCTTATTGCCATAAGTCAGCGATTTTGATCCCGTTTGCATTTGTAAGGGCTTTCTTTGGCCAAAATGTCATATACTATAAATAATTTAAGGAGGCAGTCTATGGAAAAATTTACTATTGGTCTTCCCAGCGGTCGTTTGATTAATGGTCGTGAATTTTTGGCTGAGCAACCCATTCGTAACCTTTTGATTATGGAGGGAATGAATGAGCATTCTCTTCGATATAAGGATTTAGCTTTATATTTCAATTCTTTGGGAATTAACGTTTATGTTTTGGACTCTTTCGGCCAGGGGCTCAACGTAACTTCTCCAGAAGAACAAGAAAAATGGCATAAAGGGGCTTTTGACGAAAACGTTAAGGCCGCCCACATTAAAATAGAAGAGGTTAAAAAAAGCAATTTGCTTCCCACTTCTTTGATGGGGCATTCCATGGGATCTTTTATGTCCCAGCGTTTTATTGAGTTATATCCTGAATCTGTCGATTCCGTTATTTTATGTGGAACCAACGGGCCTGCTAAAGGAAAGATGTCCTCCGCGTATTTTTTGGCTAGCATACTAACGAACAAAAAGAATTGGGATAAACCTTCCTCCTTTTTGAATAATATGGGATTAGGTGCCTATTCTCGCGCGATCAAGGTCCGACGGACCGATTTGGATTGGCTTTCTTACAATTCCGATAATGTCGATCAATATATAAAGGATCCCTACTGCGGGCATGCTGACACCCATGGCTTTTGGAAAGAATTCTTGAGAGGCATGAACGAGCTCTATAAAGCCAAATGGTTGAAAAGAATTTCTCCTAAAGAAAGAATATTGATTATTGCCGGGGCCGAAGATCCGGTTGGGGAATTCGGAAAAGGTCCGAAACGTTTGGCCGAAATGTACAAAAAACTCGGTCTTTCGAAGGTCACGCTGACCCTATATCCTGGTTTGAGGCATGAAATCCATAACGAAAAAGATCATTTGAAAGTTTACAAAGCTTTTTCCGATTTTCTTTTAAGAAAATAACCCCCACCCCGTTCGCTTTTTATTTTGCTTGAAAATACCCCCATCCGGCTTTAGGTAAATTATTTGATTATGCGGGGTAAATGGTTCACTATTTTGTGAGCCAAATTTGGGTATTTGGCAAAAATGACAATTCATAAGCGCCTTTATTTTCTATCGTTTATCCTAATTGCTTTTTTCTTCGCCTGCGTTTCCTTTTTTCTTGAAGGTCACGCCTATTTCGGAAACGATCATAACCGTAACATGACGGACCTCGAATTTTTCCTCTCGTTCATGGTGGCGTGTTTTTCGATTGGAATTCTTTGTTTATTGGCTTTCCGCTCTTTTCAGATTCGGCTCAAATGGTGGTTGATTATCTTTCTTGGCTTTTTTTGTATCACAAGTCTTTTGGCCCTCTTTGTCTTCCCCGGGGTTTTTTATAACGGAAATCTCGTTTACTCCATAGATGCAATCGATATAGTTCGTTATTCCTGCGTGACCCTCATCGTTTTCGCTTCCTTGTATGTTTGTATTGGAATTCTTCCTTCGATGACCGGTGGTTCGACGATATATGATCTTGTGTTTTTAAGTGCAGTGGTTTTGGCTATCGTGGCTATCATTTGGAGTTATCTAGTCGAAACCGATCTGTATGACAAACTTTTTGCCTATGGTTTTCCTGCCAACGGCTATGTTGTTCCAAAGAGCTTTACCGCCAATCGCAATATTTATGGCTTTATTTTGTTTTTCGGTATTGTTGGGGAAGCTTATCTTCATGTCAAAAGACCCCATTGGTGGCGTTGGATAATAATGGCCTTCATCTTCTTTAACCAATTTTTTGTTCTTAGCAAAACCTCAATCATTATTTCGATTTTTTTCTTGGCTTGCTTCATTATTTGGACGTTTGTTCGTTCAATCATGGCGCATCCTCATCGGAATGTTATATCCTTGGCTTTGGTCAGTGCTTCTCTCATGGGGCTCTGGCTTGGCGGGGCCTTCAATAGCGGAGGTTTGCTCGGGTGGTTTGGTGACTATTTCCGTTTCGTTTGGCAACTTTTTATCACTAATTCGAGCCCTTCTTTTTTATCTCGTCTTCAGTGCTATACGGAAGCCTTTAACGCAGTGACCCTTAGTCCTATAACGACGATTCTCGGCTTTGGTTTTGGAAATTGGACTTCGTCCCTATATGCGGCGAAAAGCGGTTCAAGCAGCGCTTTTATTCCTATGGATAACGCTTGGGCTGTGGATTTCCTTCAAAATGGGATTTTTGGTTTCATTCTTTCGTTCGCGATTTGGATTTTCGTTTTTGTTTTTATTTTCAAAGCCTTATTACGAAAAAAAACGAATGCCTGGGTGATTCTCTTCTTAGCTCTCGCCATCATTGCTCACACCTTGACGGAAGCGGGTGATTTTACTTATTTAAACGCTACTGGGGCCGTTTTGTTCTGCACGATTTATCTTCCAATCGCATCTGAACTTAAGGCCGACAAAGACATCGGTGAGGAAAAAGCGATCGAGAAACGCTATTTTGCTTATCCTTATCCTAAGTTAAAACCATTCTCTTCGCTTGATGTTTCTTGGCTTTTCTTCCTTTTGATTCCTCTTGTCGTTCTTTTCTTTGGGCTTTCGTTTGGTTTTGCCTATGAATCGGGTATTTCAGTCCTTGCCAACGCTTTTCTTTGCGTCAACGTCTTGGTTGGTTTCTTCGCGTTCCCTATTTCCTATGATTGCATAAAAACCCTTTGGAAAAGCAAAAGAAATATCGCGGTTATGGCTTTCGTAATTTTGGCTCTTTATTCGATTTCGGCTCTTATTCTTCCTTTCTTGGCGGTCGGAATAATCGCTTTTATCGTGCCTTTGGTTTTGCTTGGAATTTTGGTCGGGATTTTTGTTTATAATCGGGCCTTGCTTGTATTTTCGAAATATAAAAAGCCTTTCTTCCTCGCTTTGATTTTTAGCGCTTCTTTAATAATCGCCGATAATATTTTCATTTGGATTTTCTTGAATCAGTTGACGGCCTATTCGCTTATTTGCATCGCCCTTCTTGACGTGATTGTTTGGTATGTTTTCTTCTACCTCAAAAATTTCCGGGTGCAGCAGTGGAACATCATCGAAGACCATTTCCTTCGCTTGGAGATCAAGCGGCAATTGAGGTCGGATCTACTGGTTATCAAAGATGAGCGGCCGAAGCATCCTTACAAAAAAATATCGATTCAATAATATTTTCCGTCATAAACGCCCAGGCCAAAGGCTCTTAGGCGTTTTTTTAGGGGGTAGCTGCTTTTGAATCTTTTTTCGGAACTGAGCAAGCGGAAAAAACCAACGAACATAGCCCATTTTCCATAGAGCCGATACGAGACGTAACCAACCGAATAATAATACTTATCAGCATCCTCATCTGTCACCTTGCTTTCCGGTTCGACGATTTGTCCGATGAAACGTTTATCCTGAAGAATCACGCCCCCCGCCTTATGAAAGGCTTCCAGAAACAAGGCGTCTTCGCCGTGGCTTACCCTCATGCCGGGACCGACGAGCGGATCAAAGGAGAGGCCGTGACTGGTCAGAAAGTCCAAGCGGAAAAACACCCCCTGGCAATTAATCTGGTTGTATAAAGGCCACCGGAGCCGCTGGTTTTTTAGGATATTCAAAGGATTTTTTTCTTTGGAATTGGAACGGAGATTGAAGCGAATGGCTGGAGCCTTCGGGTTTTGGCGAAAAGCCTCTTCGGCAACAGTAAGGTAACCGGGGTCAAAAACCACATCTTCTTCGGCAAAAGTTATCACGTCGCCAAGCGCGCATTTGATCAAAGAATTGCGGTTTTTCGAAATCCCGATCGAGGGCTTCATGATCAATTGAAAGAACCCCTTGTCGTAAGGCAGTTTTATCACTCCCGATTCCCCGTTTTGGTCGCCCACCAATGGTTGTCCCTCGATATGGTTTTTTGATAGCAAAAGGGCGACCTCTTCTTCATTTTTCTGGAAAGTGGTTATTAGGGTTACAATCTTCATCTTCTTCATTATTGCCTCCTTTTCGTTTTTTCGCCACGAGGAGAGATGGGTCTCGCTATATAAAAGGTCTATACTTCCACTAGAGTATGGCTGAAATCGGCGGTGAAACTCTTAAACACAAAGACAAAAAATCCAGCATAAAGATTGGGATTATTTTGACCTATGTTAGATTGGCGATTTACTTGCTGCTGGCTCTTTTTTACCCTCCTTACCTTCTGCAGATGGTGGGCAAAGTCGACAATGGCCTTTATCAATTCTCCGTGGCCGCTATTTCGTTTGTTTTGCTCGCGTCTTTTGGAATCGAAAACACCTTCGTCCGATTCTCCGTTATCGCCAAGGAGAAAGACGGGGATTCGGGACAAGCGAAAATTAATGGTTTTTACCTTTTTTTATTTGGAATAATCGGAATAATCGAATTGTTGATCGGAGTCATTATCGCCTTTTTGTTCAAAACCAACGTTTTTGTCATAAAAGAAGCCACGGATGGCACCTCAGACAAAGTATTTTGGCTTTTGTTGATTACGGCCCTTAGTTTTTCAAGCGATTTCTTTTTATCGATTTTTTCATGGTACACCTACCTCAAATCCCGCTTTGCCTTTATGCAGATTTCTTTGCTGATCACACATGTGGTTACCATCGGTTTGTCATTTGCGGTTTTATTTTTTGGCGGGGGCATCATCTGGGTCGCCATCGTGAGCGCCATCGCTCAGTTTTTGTTTGATATCGTTAATGCTGTTTACTGTTTTGTGGCTCTTAAAATGAAGATAAGTTTTCCGGACCGTCAAGAGTTTTCCAAAACCTTTAAAGAAGTGGTGGTCTTCTCGTTTTTCATTTTTTTGACTGTCGTGGTCAGCCAGATCAATGCTAATTTGGGAAAAACAGTCCTAGAAAGCGCTGGAGATAATTCGATGGTTACGGTCTATTCCTACGGAATCCAATTCTATTCATATGAAGCCCTCATCAGCGTGGCCATCAGCGATAGTTTTACCCCTCGGGTTAATGAATTGGCGATCCAAAAGAAAGACCAAGAAGTTTCCTCGCTTTTCCTTCTATCGTCAAAACTGCAGATGGTCGTTCTGCTTTTCATCGTTGGTTGCTTCGCGGCCTGCGGCCTTGATTTTATTTCCGTTTGGCTCGCCAAAAGCGATTTGACTTCCGAGAATCTTAAGCAGATCTTCTTCTTAGGCTTGGGTTTTCTTCTGCTCTGGGCCATCCCGCTTTCTGAAACAGTCGGCCTGGAGATTCAGAAGGCTAACAACAAACATAAATTTCTGGCCGTTTTCAATCTGTTTGCAGCTTTAGCCAGCGTTGTCATTACCGTCATTTCGGTCTTGTTCCTACCTTATGATTTCAAGGTCTATGGACCCTTGATCGGAATGGTAGTGGCCGTGGTCCTCGGGATGGTTGTTGTCAGCAATATCTACTACAAAAAGGCCCTAAAACTTCCAATTAAAGAGTTTTTGATGTATTTCGGAATCACGTCTTTGATAACCATATTGGCTTGGGGGGTCGTCTTTGGGGTTTTTGGGTATGTCATCACTCTTCCCAATTGGCTAGGTGGCTATTTTGAGGTCATCGTCAAAGCTATGGTTTTCATGGCGATTTACTTGCCTTTGGTTTTTCTTTTGCTCAGAAAAGAGTTTAATCATTGGAAAGCGAGCCGGAAAGCCGCGAAGGAACCCTCCTCAAAGAATTCTCTTTGAGACGGTTTTGATTTAGTATTAGAGCTACCATGATTGAATTTGAAGCTTTAGCGGTCACAACCGACGAAGAAGATGGGAAGGCCGAACCCTATTCTGCTTCGTTTGATAAAGGGATCACAGCCCTGCCCTATTCCAGCAAAAAAATATTCGATTGCCTTTCTTTTTCCTTTTCCGATATCGTGAGCGGCTCACTAATCATCGACGGTCTTGAAATCAGCGCTAAAAATAAGCAAAACGGTCGAATTTACGAACTCAGCGTTTGCGTTAACGAAGTGGCTGATGTCATTGGCGTTTTCTCTCTTCCCAACGGCATTAAGGACTCCTTGGCGATTCAACGTGACATCGGAAAAGAAGTGCGTTCATTAAGAGCGCTTCCCGTTAAAAGCGACGAGGATAAGAAAGCCAAGTTATCTTCTTTGCTTGATGTTTTTTCCAAAAATAAAGCTTCCTATGTCTTGATTGACCTCAATGATGCGCTGAATGGCCAAAACCCCGATGTGATAAAGGCGGCCCTGGCGGGTGAAAACCTTACCGCGGTTGTTCTCGAATCCAAACCTCAGGAAAACAAAATAATCCCAACTTTAGTCCAAGCCAAATCGGCTGTTGGCGGCGGCGTTTGGCCCTTTCTTAAAATCGAATACCTTAGTTTTGCGTTCGTGGCGATTTTCTCCCTATTGGCCTCGTTCGGCGGGTTTGCGGCAGCTTGCCTATTGGGCACAACTCAAATCTTGGGCGGCGTGATTTCTGGCGTTATTGCCTTTTTGTGTTTGGCGATGGATCTCGTCGTCATCGCATCGATTTACCAATCGTTTCTCAAAAACGCCCGCAGCGATTTTGACTTTCTTAATGTTGAACTAATCGCGGTTTTTTCCACGTTGATCGGGCTTGCGATTGGCTTGGGTTTGTCGTTTTTGTTCTCTAAAAACGGAATCATGATCAGCACTTCCAGCGTCACGCCTCTATCGATTATCGTGGGATGCCTTATTTCGGTTACTCTTTTCTTTTCTTCGCTGGCGGCCCGCCCGCTTTTTGTCTTTTTCGAAAAATTTGCCCAGTTATTGAAACGGTGAGCCATGGATGATATTTACACGATCGAACAGCAAAACGAAAAAACCCGAGAAGCCCTTGATCTCGCCTTTAAGCCCTATGTTGACGTTTCCTTTCTTTTTGGCGTTTTGTCTCTAATTAAAAGCGATCCGGTTTATCTCGATTATTCCCTTGAATGCGCCAAATCCAAAGCCTCCCCGGTTTCTTTTTTGGTGCCTTTCTCCAATCCCGCCTATGAAGCGGCCAAGGCCGTCACCGCGACCCATCTCTTCAATGTCGAATCCGATCCTTCGTTTAAAGACAAAACAAACGATTTCGCCTATCGCCAAGAAGTTAAGGATGAAGTCGTCACGATGCTGTGCCTAAGAAAATACGGCCAAGAAATCCGCAATCCTTATTTCTTCGGCGAATACAAACCCTTTTTCTATTGTGCCTTCATCACTTCCAATTATTTTGAGAAAACCCTTCTTGGCCTAGGAAACCTGCCCGAAAAGAACAAAGAGGTTCTTCGCGGTTTTCTTTTGGAAATGTGCCAGGATATTAAAGCGATCGTCGTGACGTCAGAGATTCCCACGATTCCTCAAGCCCTGAAACTCCTGAGGACCTTAATCGACAGCTTTTTCTCTTTCAGCGTTCTTTCCTCGCACAAAGAGGCCATCCGAGCCTATGAGAATTTTCTCGAATTCGCCAATTTTTATGATCAAAACGGTTTTTACTCCCCTGAATTTGAAAAGGTTTATGCAACCATCGACAAATCGATCTATAAGAGCAAATACGCCGCCTATGGCTGGCTCGATTCCGTCAAGGCTTACAAAGATATTCCGGAGAAGAATTACATTTTCAAAGACATCGTGGATTTATCGAAACTCCCCGAGGAAGAGAAAACCGATTTATTGGCGGAGTATAAATTTCTTTGCAAGTTTGTTCATGGTTCCTATTCTCTCGAAAACTACGATGCCGAAACTTTGGTCCTCTTCGGGATGAAAACGGTTTTGACTTTGCTTAATCTAATGAGCAAGAGTTTTGCGGACATTTCAAATGCCGACATCATCTGTCAGGGGGTCGATTTGAAGAAGTGGCTGTTGGATATCCGGAAACGGGTCAACGCGGCCGAAGCCAATCTCGGGCAAGCCAAATCCGCGAAATAAAACGATTATTTGGAATAATATTTTTCGATCAGGCGATTCAATTCCTCGATTTGGCTTTTGGGACCCGCTAAGTCCAATCCAAACGGCTTGAATTCATCGCTGAAGAGACTTTCGACTATTTTTTCGACGTTCTTCGCCCAAACTTTTTCTAGCGTTTCATCGCGAGACGAAAAAACGATCAGCGGGATGACCCGCAAAGTCGTGACATCGCTTCGCTTCGACTCTTTCTTGATCCAACCATTTTCTTTCAGAAGCTCGCTTTTCTTCGTGGAAGAGGTCAGCGCGATGGCGATGAGATTTTCAAAATCCGGCTTCCCTTTCAATAAAATCACGGTGAAATCGTTTTTCTCAAGAAGCTGTGCGGATTTTTTTATTTTGGCCTCATCGATGTGGGAATAGGCGATTTCGATTTTTGTCTTCATATACTGGAATTGTATTCCTCTTTTGAGAAGAAAATTAATGGATTCTTGGCTTCCTCTCGCCACGCCAGCGGGCCTTCGCTATAATCAATGCCGAAGAGAGGATCATTCCTTAAATGATTAAACTGGTTTTGATTAGGCACGGCGAATCCGAGTGGAATCTCGAGAACAAATTCACCGGTTGGACCGATGTCGATCTTTCGCCTAATGGTGTTAAAGAAGCCATTGCCGCAGGCGATCTTCTGAAGCAGGATGGCTACACCTTCGATGTGGCTTTCTCTTCGGTTTTGAAGAGAGCCAATCGTACGATGGATCTCGTCCTTCACGAGTTGGGCGAAGATAAAATCGAAAAGCATTATTCTTGGCGTCTCAATGAGCGTCATTATGGCGCCCTTCAGGGCCTGAACAAAGCCGATTCCGCCCAAAAGTGGGGTGATGAGCAAGTCCACATTTGGCGAAGAAGCGCTGATGTGCAACCGCCCAAACTCACCACCGACGATCCACGTTGGCCAGGCAATCAGAAGAAATACCAAGACCTTGTGAAAAAGGGCGAAATGAAAGAAAGCGATCTTCCGCTCACCGAATGCCTCGTCGATACCGCCAATCGCGTTAAGCCCTATTTCGATGAAGAAATCGCCCCCGCCATCAAAGCCGAGAAGAAAGTTCTTATCGTCGCCCACGGCAATTCCTTGCGTGCTCTCGTCATGGAGCTAGAGCATCTCACCGCTCAGCAAATCGTCGCGGTGGAGATTCCGACCGGCAAACCTTTGGTCTATGAGCTTGATGAGAAAACTTTGGCCATCGTCAATAAGTACTATCTTTGATTCTCGGTAAACTGATAAAGCCCCCTGCGCGGGGGCTTTTCTTTAAAAGCGTTTTTTGTTGGCGTTTTGGGTTTTTATTTTAGTTCGGTGATGAGCTTGAGGCTCTTCCAATACTTGAAGATTTCCTTGAAGACCGCGGTTTCAGGACTTTTTTCGTAGGTTTTTTCAAGGAATTTGTTATCAAAGTCGTTCAATGTGGAGAGATAAAGATAAGCGAGGAAGGGTTTCTGATCTTTTTCTCGGATTCGCAAATCCCTTCTTTTCTCGTTCGTGATTTGGGCGGAAATGGAGGGGTCCATCGCCAAAGCCCTGGTTTTATCGATGATAATCTTTTGGAAATCATCAAGGGGATATTGAACCGCAAATTCGACGCCAAGCCATTCCGCCATGATCTCAAGAGCTCGCGTGAACATGTGCCTAGCGGTGTTGGGAGAGGCCCCGTCATATTGCAGAGCATCTCGGATTTTCAAAAAGTCATAAGGATGGTCTTTGATGACATTATAGATAATGCCTTCGCTGATGTACTCGTATTTTTCGTCTTTGTAAAAGGTATAGCATTTGCCCCAAGCCTCTCCGAAGGTCTTGAGGGCGTCGAGGTATCCCAATTCCATGTTTTCGGAAGTTACTTTGCCATAAAAATCAAAGATCATGCCTAAATCATGAAAAGGTCGGACCGTTTTGACGAAGGGGAGCGACATCAATTCCGGATGCTGCGGATTTTTGGGGATGGCATGCAAGACCACAGAAACGATATCAGTGGCCCCAAGCCGAATGGCAAAATCGATGGGAAGATTGTTGTTATAGCCCCCATCGATGAATTTTTGCTCCCCTATTTTGTAGATGGGGAAAAAGGGCCAGCTCGCAGAGGAAGCATGCAAATAATCCAGAATATGATCCGGCCCGACTTCCCTGGCTACGATGTTCACTTCTTTCATGGAAGGATAAGCGGTGGTGACAACGCCAAGTTCCGTCGGTGATTTCATGATTAATTGAGGATCAATGGCGTTTTTGACGAGCTCGGTGAGGGGCGTGATATCGGCTCCTCCGTTTTTGACGTAAGAAAGGGCGAAGGCTACTAAGGCATCTTGCTTTTTCTTGTCGAAATCTTTGAGGAACCCCTCATAGAAATTAAGGCCATTGGTCATGATCCTGTCAGCGGCCACGTTTTTCCATAAAGCTTCGCATTCATCGAATTTATCGCAGCAATACATCGCCCCATTGATGGCTCCGATCGAGGTGCCGGTGACAATATCAAAACGCTGGCCTCTTTCCCGGAGGTATTTCCAGACTCCAACTTCGTAGGAGCCGAGAGAACCGCCTCCGCAGAGGACCAGCGCTTTTTTCATAACAATATTATTCCAAAGGCCGCTCGACTTTTAAAGAAGGAATCAGAATTCTTTCTTCCAAAGCCCATGGATGTTGCAGTAGGCGTAGACAATGCCATGCTCGGTGTCGCACCATTCGGCTTTGGGCTCGCCCTCGTGTTTGAGCCAGACGATTCTGACGCGGCCTTCGGTGACGAGGGCCATCCATTCAATGTGGTGGACTTCCGTCATCGGATGAGGGATTTCGCCGCATTTGGCGATGAGCTTCCCGCCTTCGTGGGTGATGACCGGGACGTGTTTCTCCGCTCCAACATCGCTTGTCTTGGCGACGAGTTTCTCCATCGAGTTGCCGCAACAAACAAGCGTTCCGCCGCCTTCATGAAGAAGAGTCACGATATTGCCGCAAGTGTTGCAGCGATAAAAAACGACATTTTTTTGTTCCATTAAGTTGTTACTCCTTTTTCTTCGTTTTGTTTTCTTTCAGTTCCCCAAACAGTTCTTGAACTTCTTTTTGGCCTTTCAGAAACTGCTCAGTTTCTTTCGGATCGAGCTCCCGTAAAAGCGAGATGAGTTCGCCCATGTGGATTTTTTCTTCGTCGCGGATATCGGCTAGAACGGCTTTGGCTTTGAGGTCGTCAGTGGCCTCGTAATGGGCATCATAGAGATAGATGGCCTCTAATTCTCCGGCAATGTCGAGGCGGATGGCTTGAATCAATTCTTGCTTGGTCATCTTTCTTTCGACGTTAGCAGTGAAGGGGTTGGCGAAATTGGGCATCTCGATTAATCTCCTTTCGTTTCTTTAAATGTACCATTAATCCTCCTTCTCGGCCAAAGGGATGCTTAGGCTTTTTTAAAAATTCTTAGAAGCCGTCTCAATAAAAAGTCGCTTTTTTCATGAAGACTTATTTTTTGAGTTCTCATTTTGTCAATCTAAGAAAGATTTCTGGCGAGAGTTTTGATGACTCCTAAAACAAAATCGCCATTTCCGATAGCGGTTTTTCCAATAAGACCCCCAAGCGGGTTTATAGTTTGTATGGTTTCGGGAGGAACCAAATTCATGGAATACCGAAATGTCATTGTGAAAAGAAGATCCACCTATGCCCTTAAACCGACTTCGTCGGTATCGGATGATGTCTTAGTGGCGCGTTTGCAAGAGGTCATGAAGGAGTCTCCTTCGGCCTTCAACGCCCAGTCGACGCGCTTGGTTATCGCGCTAGGGGATTCCCACAAAAAAGTTTGGGAGATCACCAAGAGCACGCTCAAGAAAATCATCCCGAGCGACAAATTCGCCAAGACCGAAGCTAAGCTCAATATGTTCGAAGGAGCCTACGGAACCCTGCTTCTCTTTACGGATCAGCCGACAATTGAGAAACTGAAGCAAGACTATCCGCTTTATGCGAAAACCGAAGACCAATGGGCGGACGATACCGTTGGCATCATGATCGCCAACCTCTGGGGGACCCTCGTCGATATGGGGTTATCCGCTAATATGCAGCATTACAACCCGCTCATCGATGAACCCGTCGCTCGGGAGCTTAAAATCTCCAAAGATTGGACGTTGAATTGCCAAATCGTCTTTGGGGTCGAAGCCTTCAAACCCGGCAGCAAAGATTACGTTCCGATCAATGAACGCGTGATCGTCAAAACCAAAGTCGAGTAATTTTCCTTCGCTCAATCGAAGGGCCGGTCGAAATTAATCACGAATTTGAAAGCCATCGAACGGCCCGCAAAATGGTCGGATAGCGTTTTGGTGATCTCCTCATCCGTGTGCTTGTCGCCATAAGGCACGACGATATCGAAAATGATATTGGTATGATCCTGGCCTTTCACGATTCTGAAATCGTGGAAAAGAAGGCTGGAGTCGAAATTTCCAAGCGTCTCTCGCACTTCCATTTTAAGTTCGTCGACGACGGGATCGCCCACCGCGACGGGGTCCATATGAATCGTGATGTCGATGTGAAAGGTCTTTTTGACGTCTTCTTCGGCGTCATCGATGATTTCATGGGCGTCGAGGATGTTCATTTTTTGGTCGACCTCGGCGTGCAGCGACATGTAATACTTGGTCGGGCCGTAGGAGTGGCAGATAACATCATGAACGCCGATGATGCCTTTATGAGTCAGGACCTTTTTGACGACCTCGTAGGCGATTTCCTTGTTGTTGCCCTCTCCGATGAGGGGGTCGGCGGTATCTTTAATCATCTTGATGCCGCTATAGAAAATGAATAAGCTCACCGCCAAGCCCATGTAACCATCAAGGAAATTCCAGCCCAACGTAAGATCGAGAATGGCCGATAACATGACCAACGAGGTGGCCAAAGCGTCGGTGAGGGAGTCGACGGAAGTGGCCTTTAGGGTCACCGAATCGATGGCTTTCCCGATGCCAAAATTAAAATAGCCTTGAAGAAGCTTGATAAGAACCGCGACTCCCAGCATAACGGCAGTAATGATATTGTAATTGACGGTATCGTGGTTGCTGATGGCGGTAACGGAATCCCGGAAAAGCTCAACCGCGACCAAGACCACGGCAATCGAAACGATCAAACCAGCGATATATTCGACGCGCTCATGGCCGAAGGGGTGTTCCTTGTCAGCGGGTTTGGCCGATATCCGGAAACTCACCAGCGTGACCACGCAGTTGGCCAAATCCGATAAGTTATTGATGGCGTCGCTGATTAAGGCAATGGATAACAATCCAGAGCCGAAGTTGACGAGGCTCCACAAATATATCGCCACGGAAAGTTTGATGGCCACCAGGATAAAGTTGGTGAAAATGCCAAACCAGGCCGCCAATTTGCCATGAGCGGATCGCACGCCCTCATCGGCGACGTTTTTATAATCCTTTATGAAGAGTTTTCGGAAGAGTTCTATCATGACTGATACCTTACGGGAGTAGTTTAAATGATTCGGCGGCAATTGCAAATTAGTGGCATCTAGTATTGAAAACAAGATAATCTTGAATTAATTGTCGGAGATATTATCATAAACGTGATGAAACCCAACCAGACCGAACTGCCAAAATACACTCCCGCTCAGGAATTTTGGAATAGTTTTTCCCATGCCTTAGGCGTGGTTTTTACTTTGATCGCCGGTCCTTTTCTTCTCTATAAAGCGGCCGTGTCAGGGGATCCCTGGAAAATCGTTTCTTCCTCTCTGTTCGTTTTTTCCTTGCTGATGCTCTACACCTTTTCGGCCTTATATCATGGATTGAAGCGCAGCAAGGGAAAACGTGTTTTGCGGGTCATGGACCATGACATGGTTTATGTCTTAATCACCGGGACTTATGCCCCGTTTTGCCTCGTCTCCTTGCGTGAAAGCTCGCCCGCCTGGGGGTGGTCCATTTACGGCTTGTGCCTGGCTTTGGGAACCTTGGGCATCGTTCTTAATTCCTGCGACCTCAAGAAATTCGGCATCTTCTCGATGGTGGACTATATCGCCATGGGTTGGATCATCATGATTTCGATTTATCCGCTTGGCCAAGCCATCGGCTGGTGGCCTGGCACCTTCTTGCTTTTCCTCGGAGGGATTGCCTTTACGGCCGGCGCGGTTCTTTATGGGATCGGCGGCAAAAAGAATCAATGGTTCCATCTGGTCTTTCATTTTCTGGTTTTAATAGGGACCACGCTGATGTTTTTCTCGATTTATTATTGCGTAATCTGAGGGAGAAAAACCCGAATCGCGATATAATGAGGCGGCGAAGAGATGATCTTCCCGTCTTTTATGGTTAAACCCTTTAAAAAAAGTTTTGTGATTTCCGCGATCGCCCTGGCGGCGGTGGCGGTTCTTTCTTCCTGCGGTTTCAATCGCGTCTCTTATTATGATTATGTCGATGCGACCGCCAATTTGACCAAGGAAGGAACGACGGCGCTTTCGTATTACGACCTCGATAAGCAAAACGCCAAATACGTTCAGCGAGCCCTCCCCTCCTCGGGGAATCTCAAACTCTTGTGCCTTCCCGTCGAATTCACCGACTACCCTTTCGCCGCTTCGACGTTGACCGATTTGGGGACTCTTTTTAACGGAACCTCCAGCGATACCGGATATTGGGAATCCCTTTCGTCCTTTTACGAGAAATCGAGTTTTGGGAAAGTCAAAATCTCCGTCACCGTCGCCTCGGCTTACGATCTGGGGGTGACTGCGGATGAGTTCTTGGAGGCCAAAACCTCCTCCCGCCGCTCGACCGACGCCCTCAAAGCGGCCCTTGCCTCCTATAAAAGCAAAACCGGGGATGACTGCGCTTCCTTTGACCGCGACCAGGATGGCTATATCGACGGGGTCTATCTCGTTTATTCCTGCCCCGATTATCAGCGCGCGGAGAAATGGAACTCCTCCTATTACGTCGATTACACCGGAACCGCCGCGGTTTTAAGCGACAATTTTTGGGCTTACACGACTTGGGCGAGCGGAACGCCCGATGTTCTTTCGCCAATCCCCAATGCCTATTCCTGGATCAGCTACGATTTCATGTATGCGGCGGTGGCGACCCCCAAAGTGGATGCCCACACCTTCATTCACGAAACCGGGCATCTCTTTGGTTTGGATGATTATTATAACTACGACACGCCTTCGATCGCCGACGATACCTCTACGACCAGCGATAACTACAAGTATTATTCGCCTACGGGGGCTCTCGATATGATGGATTACAACATCCTCGATCAGGATATGTGGTCGAAATACGCTTTAGGCTGGGCCTCTCCTTATGTGATCAACGCCTCCTTGAGTTTTCCCTTGACCATCGAGATCAACGAAGCGGAAACGAGCGGTGATTTTGTCTTGATCCCCGATGCCTCCTCAACGTTTAACGGCACGGCTTTTGGCGAATACCTCATGGTGGAGCTTTATACCCCCGACGGGCTGAACAAACTCGATAGCGGCGAAGGCGCTTATGCCAATTATGGCTATCTCGATGCCTATCCGCGGGGCTTCTTCATCCCCGGAATCAAGATCACCCACATCGATTCACGTTTGATCAACGTCAAAAATGGCAGCACGTTTTCCTTCGCGGATACCGTGACTTCTGCGGAATTGGCGGCTTCTTCCTCATCGTCTTATTACGATGTCGGGGCCTCCAACACCCCAAGCCAAAGCGCGGCCGACAAAGGCTTCCGTCTGATCCATCTCTTGGAGGCCAAGGGGGTCAACACCCTTCAGAACGCCGGTCGGCCTTTGATCAAAAAAACTTATTTCGCCAATAATAACACCCTCTTCCAAGGCGACAGCGACAGGGGCAATTTCAACATGACCAAGTTCTCCTCCTTTTTCGAGAACCAGAACTTGAACAGCCAAGCCGCTCTCTTTAATAACGGCGATGTTTTCGGCTACGCGATCAAAATCAATGGCCTCCAAGAAAATAGCGATGGAACCTATAAGTCCTCTCTCACCATCAGTAGGGTATAATCCAAAGGATTAGGCAAGCGCATGTCAAGGAAAAAGGACAATGGATCGTTATTGGAAAACCGCCGGGCGCACTTTGAGTACTTCCTGAGCGATTTTCTGACGGCCGGGATCGTCCTCACCGGAACGGAGATCAAAAGCCTCCGGGCCCATAACTCCAGCATCAACGACGCCTATGTCTATATCAAAAACGGCGAGGCTTACGTCGCCAATATGCATATCGCCCCCTATAAAGAAGGCACCATCTTCAACGTGGACCACCTGAGAGACCGGAAACTCCTGCTCACGAAGAAGGAGATCAAAAGACTGGCCTCCCATATCGTCGGGACCGGGGTCACCTGCGTCCCCACCAAAGTCTTCCTCTCCCATGGCTATGCCAAAATCGAGATTGCGGTGGCCAAAGGCAAGCAGCTCCATGACAAGCGCGACGCCATCAAGAAAAGAGATTCCGACCGCCATCTGACCGCGATCCGCCATTCCGGCGGGGAAGAAGGGGAATAACCCATGAAATTCCTGGAAATTTTGGATTATCTCAAGAACCAAGATATGACGATGACCCGTTACGAAAGGGACGAATGGGACGCTTTTGTCGCCAAAACAAAACTGAGGATCGCCTTCCCGTTCATCCATATCACCGGCAGCAACGGCAAAGGCTCCACCGCCCATTATCTTTATGAGATCTATCGGGCGGAGGGCTACAAAGTCGCCCTTTTCTCCAAACCCTATTTTCGCCAGGTCAACGAGATGATGGAGGTGAACGGGAAACTCATCACCGATGAAGACTTCGCCCGGATCTTCACCCTTCGCGAAAAAGAAATCAAAGCTGGCAACCTCTCGTCTTTCGAAATCGAAACTTATATCGCCTTGGCGTATTTCAACGAACAGAAACCCGATCTCGCTATCATCGAATGCGGAATGGGCGGAGCGACCGATAGCACGAATCTCGCGGAGGCCATCCCCGTTCTCTCCATCATCACGACCGTCTCGCTCGAGCATACCTCTTTCTTAGGCCGCACCGTAAGCGAGATCGCCCGCAACAAAGCCGGCATCATCAAAGCCAAAGCCCCGATTCTCGTGGGAAAACTCGAGGATTCGGCCTCGGATGTCATCAAAGACATCGCCAGAAAACGGGAGAGCCCTTTCTTCCCGGTCGACGATTTCCATAACGAACGCTACGAAGCGCCTTATTATCATTTTGACTATCGGCCTTATGGCGACCTTCGAATCTCCACCCCCGCGAAGTATCAACTTTCGAATGCGGCGGTGGCCCTAGAAGGCGTCAAAATCCTCCAAGGGCGCTTCCCTGTCAAGGAAGCGAGCCTCCGGGCCGGATTATTGGCCTCGCCTTTGCCCTGCCGTCTCGAGCGCCATCAGAACATCATCCTCGACGGGGCCCACAACCCCGAAGCGGTGGAGGCCCTCATGGAGAGCCTTGTGCCCCTGGCCGGAGACAAGCCCATTCACGTCGTCTTCGCCTCCTATCGCGACAAGAACATCGCCGTCGAGCTGCCCCGCATCGGGAGGGAAAGCAAAGACATCACCCTGACGACCTTCGCTTCTCCTAGGGCCCGTCAGGAAGAGGATTATCTCCTGTATGAAGGGGATTATCCTTTCGACCCCGATTATAAAAACGCCATCGCCTCGCTGGCCGCCCAGTTTCCCGAGGATATCATTCTGGTGACTGGGAGCCTGGCCTTCGCCTCGGTCGCGCGAACTTACGTCACGGAGGGGCTCAAACGATGAAAACCAGTTTACGGCCCGTTCAGAAACTCGCCTTCGCCTCGATGCTTTTGGCAATGTCCATCGTCATGACTCTTTTGGCCAAAAAAATCAATATGGGGAGCTTCTTCTTCATCCGTTTTTCCCTAACCCCGAGTTTGGTGGTCTGTTCCTCTTTGGTTTTAGGCCCCTTTTATGGCATTCTCATTGGGGTTTTTTCCGATTTCATCCCCGCCTTTCTCGAAGCGACGGGCCCCTACAATTTCCTCATCACCATCGTTTACGGCGTTTTAGGCCTATTGCCTTGGGTCATCGAAAAGTTCTCCTGCCATTTCCGGACGGCGCTTCGGAAGCCCTATATCTTTTACGCTTCCTTGGCCCTGATTCTCGGGATTGTGGCCACGCTTTTTTACGCCACGAACTGGCTGGACGACTCTTTCGGCAGCGCCGCCATCTGGGCCAAACCCCTGGTTCTGGGGGCCACCGCGTTCCTTGACGTCGGTCTGTGCGTCTCGCTTTATTTTTGGAACCGGCATTATCAAAAAGAGATCCTCGATCTCCATGACATCCCTTCTCCCAACGAAGTGGCTTTCATCTCCCTGATTTCGGAAGTGGTGGTCATGGATTTGCTCAAGGCCTTGGCCTTTTGGGTCTATTACGTCTTTCTGGCCAATGATTCCTCCACTTTCACCTATGGGTTCGTCTTTTCGATGCTCTTCATGGCCTCAAGCGTCGACATCATCATCATGACATTCACGGTCAGCTGGATGCTGATCTTCACCAAACGCTATATCCATCCGCTCGTGGAGCAGAACAAATGACCCCCGAAGAAAAAAAGAGCGAATCCTCGGAGCAAACGCCCCTTGAAGAAGAAACGCCCGAGGAGATCTTTAAAGAGCGGAAAACCCGAAGGTCTTGGATCATTTTCTTCGCCGTCGTGGCTGCCCTCATGATTCTTTGCTATATTGGCATCATGCTCTTCTCGGTCATTTATTGAGCCTTAGAAACGAGCCCCCGCGCGATTTTCTTTCGAAAACGTTGCAATTCGGCCGTTTGTTTGCTTTTCCCTTGCTTTTTTTGGATTTAGTCACAAACTTAATCTAGAAGCGGCGATAGTTAATGAAAAAACCATCCGCTTGAAGGGAGGGCTGAACAAATGGCCGAAATCGACATTCAAAGAGGAGACGGTTCCATCGTCAAATGCGATATGGAAAAACGCACGCTCACGTATTTCCGCTACCATGTTCGCTTCACCCCCTTGGAATGGAAGATCCTTAAGGCGCTTTACGACGCCCGGCCTTCCGTCGTCGAGAGAAGCGATCTCGTCAAACTGATTTGGGGGACCGGGAAGAACTTCCCGACCCGGACCATCGATGTCCATATCTCGAGCATCCGCAAGAAACTGGCCTACATCAAAGGCGCGCGGATCGATTCGATCTACGGCAACGGTTATAAGTTCGTGATGCTGACGCGGTTCTGAACTTCACCTCTTAAAGCGGGCCTTGATAAGCCCGCTTTTTCTTTTGGGCGGAGGGCCCTGTGGTCCTTGTTATAAACTTGGACAGTGTCCATGGCTCCCCCCTTGCCCTTAAGGCCACGCTCCCATAAAATAAAAAACTGTTAAGAGGGCGTAAACGATGACCTACCCGTTTTATGGCGTCGACGACAAGAAGATCACGTCGAATGATTACGAAGACGCCCTCACCCTCGCCCTGTCGAGTTCGAACGAAAACGTCCGCTCGGCCCTCGAGAAAGACGCTGTGGCTTCTCCCGAAAAGAAGCGAAAATAGCCTTTGGCCCATCGAAAGATGGGTTTTTCTTTGATTGGCAATTCAAATAAAGCCCGCGAGGGTCTAACATAGAGCTCAGTGAGGCGTTTCATGGATCAGAAATATTTCCGTAACCACGCCGTTTATCAAATCTATCCTCGTTCTTATTGCGACAGCAATGGCGATGGCGTTGGCGATATCAAAGGCATTCTCTCCAAACTCGATTACCTCAAAGACCTCGGCGTCGGCATCGTCTGGCTTTCCCCGGTCTACAAATCCCCCAACGCCGATTATGGCTATGATGTCTCCGATTATGAGGACATCAATCCGGAATTCGGGACTTTGGCGGACATGGATCTTCTCATCGCCGAAGCCAAGAAGCGGGACATCCGCATCGTGATGGATCTCGTGGTCAACCACACCTCCGACGAACACAAGTGGTTCCTCGAATCCCAGAAACCCAACAGCCCTTATCGCGATTATTATTTTTGGCGGATCGGGAAGAAAAGCGATACCCTGCCCCCCAATAATTGGACCAGCAATTTCGGCGGGAGCGCCTGGACTTATGTCCCGGCCGCCGGAGCCTGGTATCTGCATATCTTTGGGGTCAAGCAGCCCGATCTCAATTGGCGGTGCCCCCGCGTGACGGAAGAAGTGGAAGGCATCCTTCGCTTCTGGCTTGACCGCGGCGTCTATGGCTTCCGCTGCGATGTCATCAACCAGATCTGGAAAGATTCGCTGGAAGATGGCAAGAAGACGCTGTGGGTCGTTGGGGCCGAGCATTACAGCATGAAGGAGGGGAACCATCAGGTTCTCCGGAAGCTTTATGAGGACGTCTTCTCCAAATACGATTGTCTGACGGTGGGGGAGACTTATAAAGTCGATTTCGTCAACGCCCGCCGCTATGAAGACAAGGAGCTCGACATGTTCTTCCAGTTCGACACCATGGAATGCGACCAGGTGCTCCTTCCGGTTTGGCGGAAGAAATTCCCGCCCAAAGCCTTCAAGAAGACCATCTTCGACTGGCAGCACGAGGTCGATTGGAACGCCAATTACCTTGAGAACCACGATCAAAGAAGGTCCATTACCCGTTTTGGAGACGCCAAAAAATACTGGAAGGAATCCGGGAAAATGCTGGCGACGATGGTCTTCACCCTGCGGGGGACGCCTTTCGTTTATGAAGGCCAGGAGATTGGGATGCTCGATTATCCGCTTTTCCAGAAAGAGCAGTACAAAGACCCGGTCGACCATTACATCTACGCCAAAGCGCGGAAACTTCATTTTTCGGTCAAGCAAGTGCTGCGAATGGTCCAGAATACCAATCGCGACAACGCGCGGACCCCAATGCAATGGAGCAATTCCCCCAACGCCGGTTTCTCCGCGGGGAAAGAAACGTGGCTCCCGCTCAATCCTTCCTATCCGAAGATCAACGTCGCGGATGAAGAAAAGGATCCCGATTCGATTCTGGCCTATTACAAAAAATTGCTCGCCCTAAGGAAAGCCGATCCGATTTTGTCCTATGGAGACTTTGAGCCGGTGCGAACCAAAGCTTCGATCATGGCGTATTTTCGGGCCTATGACGGACACATGGAATTCGTGCTTCTCAACCTTACCCGGAAGAAAGTCCGCCTCCCGCGGGCCATCCGCCAGATGAAGGGGCAGGTCATCCTCTCGAATTACTTCGGCGCGGGCTTCACTTATAAGCGTTACCTCCGCCCCTACGAATCCCTCCTCGTCAAAATCCGCTAGAAGGGACGGGGGAAAGGAAAGCCCCTCCCCAACCCTTTTGCGTGAACTCCGCGCCTTTGGCGTTTATGATAATCGTGCCGAAAGGAGATTTTCTTATGGAAGAAAAACATCGCACCGATTACATCAAATGGGATCAATATTTCATGGGCATTGCCCAATTAAGCGCCCTGAGGAGCAAAGATCCGGCCACCCAAGTCGGGGCCTGTATCGTCGATTCGGATCATAAGGTCGTCTCCATCGGCTATAACGGCATGCCTCGAGGCGTCGATGACGATAAGCTCCCCTGGGGCCATGGCGAAGGGCTGAGGAGCAAATACCTCTATGTCTGCCATGCCGAATTCAACGCCATCCTCAACACCCGGGACGGGGCTCATCTTAGCGGCTGCTCGCTGTATGTGACCTTGTTCCCTTGCAACGAATGCGCGAAAGCCATCATCCAGGTCGGGATCAAGGAAGTCGTTTATCTGAGCGACAAGCACTCCGACGACGTCAGTTACGAAGCTTCCAAAAACCTTTTGGCCATGGCCGGCGTCGTCCTTCGTGAATACACAGGACCGATCGTAACGATTTCCGCATGATGAATCAGCATGGATTCCTTTATCGCTTTGTCGTGATCTTCGTGGTCTGCGCCCTTTTTTTCAGTTTGGTTCTTATTTCCTTCGCTGCCGTGGGAGCCCTCCCGGAGTGGGCTCAGTGGACCCTTTATGGGGCCATGGTGGCCTTCTTCCTCCTGGCCGAAGCGGGCAACGAATACGCCGTCTATCGCCGAAAGAAGCATCACGATGAAAATCATTGAAGTCGAGCACTTAACCTATTCCTATGAAAGTTCCGGCGGAAACGCCCTTTCCGACGTTTCTTTTAGTGTGGAAGAAGGCAGTTACGTCGCCCTGATCGGCCATAACGGCTCGGGGAAAAGCACTTTGGCCAAGGTTTTGTCTGGCTTATTGGGCGGCTATACGGGCAAGGCCTCCCTTTTCGGGACGGAGCTGACCGCCAAAAGCCTTTATTCCCTCCGCTCGCGGATGGGGCTCGTGTTCCAAAACCCCGACAACCAATTCGTGGGCTCCACGGTCCGGGACGACATCGCTTTTGGCCTTGAGAACCGCCAGGTTCCCCATGACCAAATGGAGCCGATCATCCTTCGATTTTCTCAAGAGGTGGGGATGGAGAAGTTCCTCGATTCGGCTCCGGAGAATCTCTCGGGCGGCCAGAAGCAGCGGGTCGCCATCGCCGGCGTTTTGGCCATGAAACCAGAGCTCATCATCTATGACGAGGCCACCTCGATGCTCGATCCCGTCGGCAAAAAGGACATCTTGGAGATCACCTTCAGACTCCGGAAAGAGAATCCGAAGCTGACGGTTCTTTCCATCACTCACGACGTCGAAGAGGCCGCCAAGGCCGATGAGGTCTTGGTCCTTAACGAAGGCAAACTCGTCCTTTCGGGCACCCCCAAAGAGGTTTTCGCCCATGAGCAAGCGCTGAAAGACATCCGCCTGGATTGCCCGTTCTTTGAATCGCTGGTGAACGCATTGAAAGCCAAAGGCATCATGGTCCCAAGTAGCGTCGACAGCGAAGAAAAACTGGAGGAGTGGTTATGCCAATAGATTTCTCCTCCGTCGATTTCATCTACAACCGGAATTCGCCCTTCCAATACGAGGCCCTTCATGGCGTGACCCTCCATCTCGAGGAGGGCAAATTCATCGCCATCGTCGGAAGAACCGGCAGCGGAAAATCCACCCTCATCCAACACATCAACGCCTTGCTCGTCCCCACGAAAGGGGAAGTGAGGATCGATGATTTCGTGAATTCTTCCGATAAGCATAAACGGAGCAAGAAAATCAAAGACCTGCGGCGCCGCGTCGGACTGGTCTTCCAATTCCCGGAATATCAGCTTTTCGAGGAGACGGTGGAGCGCGACGTCGCTTTCGGGCCCAAGAATTTCGGGCTCAGCAAAGAAGACGCTTTGGCCAAGGCCCACGAGGCTTTAGGCAAAGTCGGGCTCGATTCCTCTTTCTACGAACGCTCGCCCTTCGAATTGTCGGGCGGGGAGAAGCGGAAAGTCGCCATCGCCGGCATTCTGGCGATCGCGCCCTCGATTCTCATCGTCGATGAGCCGACGGCCGGGCTCGATCCCGCCGCTTCCAAAGACATGATGGCCCTTTTCGCCAAAATCCATGCCGAGGGCACGACCATCCTTTTGGTGACCCACGACATGGATCTCGTAGCCAGCTATTGCGATGAAGTGGTGGTCATGGAAAACGGAACTGTTGCCAAGCAATGCGCCCCCTTTGCCCTCTTTGGTCATGACCTTTCGGAGTATTCGCTTCAGAACCCCCGGGTCTACGATTTCGCGGAGCGGCTCAAGGAAAAAGGCCTCTCGATTGACCCTACCGGGTTACGGACCGTCGAGGATTTGGCTAAGAAAATCGCGGAGGCCAAAGGATGAGCAGCTTCGCGATGGGGCGCTACGTCCCTTATGATTCTTTTCTGCATCGCCTCGACCCCCGGGCCAAGTTCTTTTGCCTGGTGGCCCTGATCGTCGCGGTCTTCCTGCCCTTTCCGACTTGGAGCATGACCTTCGCGATGGAAGGCCTCATCTTCCTTCTCGTGGCCGTGCTTCTCTGGATTTCGCGGATGAGCCTCCATCAACTCTGGAATTCCCTCAAGTCGCTTTGGTTCATGGTGGTCTTCCTTTTGGTGGTCTATATCTTGGTTCCGCCCGCGAATCCGAGTTGGCCGGCCTTCACGCTATGGGGCTATCAAATCTATTGGGATTCGATTTTGGAGTCCGCCAAGATCTTCTTGCGCCTGGCTCTCATGATCATGATCAGCTTGATCTTGACCGCCACGACGAAGCCGCTGGATCTTACGGCCGCTCTAGAATGGTACATGGCCCCGCTTAAGCTCATAGGCTTTCCGACCCATATCGTGGCCATGACCATCACTTTGGCCCTGCGCTTCATCCCGACGATCCTCGAGGATGTCGACCGCATCATGAAGGCCCAATCCTCCCGGGGCGTGGATTTCGAGCATGGTCACATCGGGGCCAAGTTCAAAGCCATCATCTCCTTGATCGTGCCGCTCTTCGTCAGCTCTTTCATTCGATCGGACGAGCTGGCGAATGCCATGGAATGCCGAGGCTACGATCCCAAACTCAAGCGGACGCGTTATCGCCTCCTCCGGTTTAGCTGGGGCGATCTGGCCAACGCCCTTTTCGTCAGCGCCGTCTTGGCCTTGTTCATCTACGTTTCCGTGACTTCCTTTGATGCCTTCAAGGCTTTCTGGGGTCTTGTCTTAAGATGAAATATTTGGGCGTCGTCCAATATTTGGGCTTGGCCTACAAGGGTTTTGAGCGGCAGAAGGATTTTCCTTCGATCCAAGGTTCTTTGGAGAAGGCTTTGTCTTCGCTTTTGGGCCATTCCGAAACGGTGCACGGGGCCGGGAGGACGGACGCCGGGGTTTCGGCCAAGGGGCAGACCTTCTCTTTTTCCGAGGACAAAACCCTCATAGACACGGCGGCATTCGTCCATTCCCTCAATTGCTTGCTGCCGAAGGACATCGTGGTTCTTTCCCTGACCGAAGTGGCAGATTCCTTCGATGCCCGGCATAGCGCCATCGGCAAGGTCTATTCTTACTCTTTTCACTATGGGAAACGGGATCCCTTTCGCAGCGCCGAATACCAATTGGAATTCCCGGCTTTTGACTTTTCGCTCTTTGAGCAGGCCATGAACCTTTATCTTGGCGAACACGATTTCCGGGACTTCACGACCAAAGCCAGCGACAAGGACGGTTTCATCCGAAGAATCGACCGCCTCGATTTTTCCCTCCAGGACAGCCACATGAAAGTGACGCTCGAAGCCAATGGTTTCATGACCTATATGGTGCGGATCATGGTGGGGGTGGCCTTCCGGGTCGCCGAAGGGAAGATGCCACTCGAAGAAGTGCGCGCCCTCTTGCAACCGGGAAAGCGTAAGATATTATCTTTCAAGGCCGATCCCAAAGGCTTGGTGCTTGAGGAGGTTATCTATGGATGAGCCGCTGGATTACACCTATCATTCTCATACCAAGCGATGCGGCCACGCCTTCGGAGAAGACGAGGACTACGCGAAGAAAGCGGTGGAAGGCCACTATAAGATCCTGGGTTACTCGGATCATATCATGCTTCCGGGGCGCGAGCAGCCCGGCATGCGCGGCACCTTCTCGCTCGTGGATGGGTATCTCGCCTCGGTCCGGGATCTGGAAAGAAAATATGCGGATAAATTGAAGATCTACTGCGCTTTCGAAGCCGAGTGGTATGGCGAGATTTACGCCCAGTACTATCACGACTTATTGGCCCAAGGCAAAGTCGATTATCTGCTCCTTGGCCAGCATTGCTTCATCCTTGGCTCCAATCTCTACTTTTACGGAAGCCTCCCCGACAAGGCCGACGCCACGAGGCTTTACGCCAAAGCCATCCTCGAAGGCATCAAGAGCCACGACTTCCTCTACGTGGCCCATCCGGATTTGTTCATGAGCTGGTACGGGACCTGGGATATCTTGGCCGAAGAGACCGCCAAACTCATCATCGCCGCCGCCAAAGAAGCCAAGATGCCGCTCGAAGTCAACATGGGCCCCTCCCGCTGGGGAAGGAAGAATCGGGCGGGTGAAGAGATCGAAGTGGCCTATCCTTATCCTCAGTTCTGGGATCTCGTCGCCTCCTCTGGGGTGCCCGTGATCATCGGGGTGGACAGCCATAACCCCAACGAGCTTCTGAATAGCCCCTTTGACTGGGTTCGCTCCTTCGTCGAGAAGCACTGCCTGAACTACATCAGCCGACTCGAGATACCCTCCAAAGCCCTCTAAAGTCAAAAATCCTACGTAACAACGATGGCCGGGTGTTAGAATACCTAAGGCAAAAAGGAGTTTTATTTATGGGAAGACACTTTGAAGTACGAGCAGCCGCGATGGCCGCGACCGCCAAAGCCAAGAGCGCGATTTATATGCGCGCCTCCAAGGAGATTTATGCCGCTGCCAAAAGCGGCATCCCAGACCCCGAATCCAACCTTGCCTTGAGAAGCGCGATCGAAAAATTCCGCAAAACCACGCCGCGCGAAGTCATTGAGCGCGCCATCGAGAAAGCCAAAGGCGGAGACGCCATCGCTTATATTTCAGGCCGTTATGAATTCTTCGGGCCGGGCGGCTGCTTCATCGTCGTGGACACCCTCAGCGACAACGTGAACCGCGCCCTCACCGCCGTGAGGACCATCGTCACCCGCAAGGGCGGCAAGATGGGCAGCGTCGCTTATAATTTCTCCTATGAAGCCGTGCTGGATTTCAAAGGCGATGACAAGGTCCGGCAGAACGTCGAAGACAATCTCATTTTGGGCGACGTCAACGTCTTGTCCGTCACCTATGAGGCCGGCGAGATCGAGGTGCTCTGCGCCCCGGGCGACCTTGAGAAGGCCAAAGGCATCATCAAGGGCTTAGGCATCGCCGATTTCGATACCGCCGAAGTCACCTTCCTTCCCAATCAATACGTCACCTTGGGGCCTGACGATATCGAAAAAATGAAGACGATGCTGGGAGAGCTCAACGAATGCGAAGACGTTCAGAACGTCTATCATAACGTCGACAACATCTGATTCATCGCCAAAAGCAAAAGGAGCGGGAGACCGCTCCTTTTTCATTCCGGGACTTCTTCGAAGAGCCCGATGAGATCCTCAATTTTGAGGTGCGCCTTTTTCTCGCCTTCGGCTTCGTAGACGATCTCCCCTTCCTTCATCATGATGAGACGGTTGCCGTATTTGATGGCGTCTTTCATGTTGTGGGTGATCATGAGGGTCGGGACGTCGTTTTCTCTCACGAGGGTGGCGGTGAGGCTCATGACTTTGGCCGCCGTCTTGGGATCGAGGGCTGCCGTATGCTCATCGAGAAGCATGAGTTTCGGATGGCCGAAGGATGCCATGAGCAGGGTGATGGATTGCCTTTCTCCGCCCGAGAAAGACTTCATTCTCTGGTTTAAGCGATTTTCCAGATTGAGGCCGAGGGGCCTCAGCATCGCCAGGTAGGATTTGCGTTCCTCGCCCCCGATGTACCAGCGAAGGCCATGGGATTTGCCGCGCCTGGCCGCCAGGGACAGATTCTCCTCCAAGGTCATGTCCCCGATGGACCCCACGAGAGGATCCTGAAAGACCCGAGAGATGAATCTGGCCCGTTTCCATTCGGGCTTTTTCGTGATGTCCTCCCCATCGAGGACGAGCGACCCTTCGTCGGGCTTGACGCTGCCGGCGATGATGTTGAGAAGGGTGGTTTTGCCCGATCCGTTCCCGCCGATGACGGCGATGAAATCATGATCGTGGATCGTCAAGGAGACGTTCTTCAGGGCTTTGCGGTCGTTTTCGCTCGTGGAATCCCCATCGAGATGGAAGGTCTTCACGAGATTTTTGACGTCAAGCATGAGAAACCTCCTTGCCTTTTCTAAAGAGACCAACGACGTTTTTCTTAAAGGTCGGGACCAGCATCACGAGGGTGATGAAGAGGGCCTGGATGAGGTAGCGGTAGTTGGCGTTGTAATTCGGAAGAAGCTCCAAGGCCGACATGATGAGCCAGTAGAGGTAACCCCCGATGAGAATCGAGAGGAGATGGGCCTTGAAGGACATCTTCGGCAAGGCGATCTCCCCTAGGAAGATCGTGGCGAGCCCGATGATCAAAGTGCCTTTTCCCAAATTGATCGTGGCGAAACTTTGCCGCATCCCGTAAAGCGCGCCCGCGCAAGCGACGAGCCCGGAGGATATCGCCAAGCCCAGGAGGATATAAACATGGACATTGAGGCCTTCGGCTCGGGCGAGCTGCTCATTTTTTCCGCTGGCCCGGATGGCCGCGCCGATTTCCGTCCCGAAGAACCAATAGACGAAAACGAAAAGAACCATCGTGACAAGGGCCAATAAAAGCAGATCCCCGCAGAAATTCTTCCAATAGACGCTGGATATTCCGGAAAAGAGATCCTCGAAGGGCGTAAAGAGGGTGGTGGCCCCGTCTTCTAGGGAAATGTTGCCGTTACTGACCACGACCGTCAGCGAAAACAAAGCGGTCATGAGGATGATGCCGGCGAGGAGAGGGTTGATCTTGAGATAACGCCCCATCACCCCGTTGAGGGCCCCGGCGGCCATCCCCGCTCCGATCGCGAGTAGAAGCGCGAGGAAGGGATTCCAGCCTGCCTTAAGGGCCCAGATGGCGAGCACCGCCGCGAAGGGGAAAACCCCTTCGACGGACATATCGGCGATGCTGAGGATACGGAAAGAGATGAAAACCCCAAGCGCGAAGATACTCCAGATGAGGCCCAGCAATAAGGGCTCAGACAGAAGCGCTTGAAGTTGGCTGCTCATTCGATATGACCTCATCCGCTGCGGCGATTAAGGATGCGGGCAAAGCAACGCCCCAATCCTTCGCCGCTCTTTCATTGACGACCAGCGGGAAATTCGTGGCGAACCCCACGGGGAGCTCTCCCACGGTTTTCTTGCCGTTAAGAACCTCAAGAGCCATCTTGGCGACCTGAATCCCCAGGCTGGCATAGTCGACGCCCAAGGAAAAAAGGGCGTCATCGGCCGAGACGAGGCTCGAATCCCCGCAGCAGACGAACATTTTCCGCTCCTTCGCGAATTTCGCGATGGCGGACGCGTTCGAAGCGCACATGTTGTCGGTTGGGAAATAAAGCATTTTCACCTCATCCGGAATGGTGTTCAAAGACGTGGTGATCTCCGTTTCGGAAGCCACGGCCCTATCGAGAACGCTCCACCCGAGATCGCCCAGACTCGCTTTGGCGATCGTGATCTGCTGCACCGAATTGCTTTCTCCGGTGTTGTAGATGACCGCTACCGTCTTTTTGAGGGCGGAGAAGTGGGCGTTGATGAGCTGCATCGATTCATCGACGGGTCCCATGTCGCTGCAACCCGAGACGTTCCCGCCCGGGGCCGCGGTGGTGGTGGTCACGAGGTTGGCGCCGACCGGATCGGTCACGGCCGAGAAAAGGATGGGAATGGAAGAACCGGCCTTGCTTGCCGCGGACTTAAGAGCCTGCGAAGCGCCGGTGGCGATGCCAAGAACCAGTGAGGAATTGGCGACGAGGTTCGTGGCCATGGTGGCCATCGTGGCTTCGTCGAGCTGCGGATCCTGGACGGTGAAGACCGGGGTGTGCGTCTTGGCCCAGTCGCTCGCGAGGATGGTGGATTGGAAGTTGTCATTGACCGCGTTGAGCGGGGCGGCGGAAACGAGTTGCAGGATCCCGATTTTGACATCGGTGGATGATCCGGAGTTGCAACCCGCCAAAGCGGCGATGGCGAGCATGGCGATCGGCAAGACGAAGGCTTTGGTTTTCATGTTCTTATTCCCTCCCAAGAAAGAAAAACCCAGGTGGCGCGGACACCTGGCTTCCTCCAATCTCCAGAGGAGTTTGGAATTTGTTTTATTACCGGTGTTCAGCGAATGAATCGCTTCCCACCAGCCGTCTATCGCTAAACGATCGGTTATCGGGAAACGATGACCTGAGGATAATAGCGGTAATAACGGTAGCCAATAGTGGCTCTTATTTCTTCGATATGCGAATTTGACATAGGAGCCTCCTTTGGCTTGAGAAAACTTTACTGGCAGGCGAAATATTGTCAATAATTATTTTTCAGTTGTCGTTTTCTTGGCCTTTTGGGGCAATAATATCTTTGTTTATGAAATGCCTCACCAAAACGGAGAGATGGATTCTTTATCCTCTTCTTGCCGTGCTCCTCGTCGTTTTCACCTTCACCGACCTCCCCATCATGGAAGGTCTCTACAACGTCGCCAATCCTTATGGCCAAATCGTTTCGATGACGGGGGAGGCCCCTTTTCAATTCCTGGCCGTCCTCGGCGGCGTTCTCGTTTTCCGTTTTCGGCCGAAGGATCTTTTGTGGAAAAACATCCTCTACGGGACCATCGGGGCGGTTCTTGCCGTCTTTTTGGCGGCTTATGGCGGCGGTCTCATTTATACCTATCTCGATCAATTCGGCTATGGCCTTCGTCTTTGGGTCGCCTTCGTGGTGGCGCTCGTCTATTTGGGCGGAGCCATCTTCGTCGCTTATTTCATTAAAACAAATAACCCGAAAGGGGCCCTGGCCTTTGGGTTTTACGTCCTCGCGATGTACGCCGTCATTTGGCTCGCCATGGTCATTCTCAAAATGCTGTGGTTCCGTCCGCGTTACCGTTTCCTCATCAGCGGCCGCAATACGACGGGCATCGCCTTCCGTCCTTGGTACGTTCTCAGTTTTGGGTTTTGGAACGATGATTATTCTTCCTTCCCGAGCGGCCACGTCATGAATGCCTTGGGATTGATCGCTTTGACGGGTCTGTCCTTTTTTCTCCCGCTAAGCCAGAAAGCCTCTTTGATCATCCGCATCGTCGCTTATGTTTGGGCCGCGATGACGGGGCTGGCCCGCATTATCGTCGGCGCCCATTTCGCCACGGACGTCACTGCCGGTTTCTTCATAGCGTTCCTTCTTTTCGATCTGGCCAGCACCTTTTTGCTGCCTTGGTTGAATCGGAGAACGAAATTTGCCGTATAATTCCTCGATTTTGGATTGATTAACGCTTGTGATTAAATTAGTGGCCATTCAGAAATATTTTAGTTTCCCGTTTTGGATCGCCGGCATCTTAATCCTTGTTTTTATTGCGTTTTTTCTGTTTTTCGATTGTTTAATCGCATTAAATTAATTTAACATTTATCCCATTTACGCTTAAAATAGCCCTAACTGGATAAGAAAAAATGAAAAAAGTCACCTTAGCCGCCATTGCCTCCAAAACGGGGGTTAGCACCGTCGCCGTTTTCAAAGCCCTCAACGATAAAAAAGGCGTGAGCGATGATCTGCGGAAACAAATCAAGTCATATGCCAAATCCGTCGGTTACGAGACCAAGTCTTATCGCCAAGATGTGGGCAAAAAACGCTTTCTCTTTTTCATCGCTAAGGATTTTTTCCTGACTCCGCTGGAGCAGTTTTATTCCACGATTTTTTATTTTTTGACTGCCGAATGCAATCAAATCAATTCGACGCTTCAGGTTTGTTTCATCAATCCGGAGAATCCAATCGATGGGATCAAAGGCGACATCGCCGCCTTCAAACCCGACGGGGTGTTCGTGGCCAGCGAAATCCCTCCTTCGATTCTTTCGTTCTTTCAGGATTCTCCCATCCCTGCCGTCTTCATCGATTTTTTCTCGCCGCTGACTTCCTGCAATTACGTTTACGTGGACAGTTATGAAACCTCTTATATGCTGACGAAATATTTAATTGGGAAAGGCCATAAACGGATTGGTTTTGTCGGAGATATTGGCCGCACCAACGCCATCGCTGACCGCTATTTCGGATATCGCAAGGCCCTTAACGAAGCCCATCTTCCCTATGAAGAAGCTTGGCATATCAATAAGAACATCGAGCGAGAAGGGGAGAAGGGGAATCTGCCATCGCCAGAATTGATGCCAACCGCTTTCATCTGCCATTGCGACGCCGCCGCCCAAAGGCTCTATGGCCTTTTGGCCGCGCAATCGCTTTCCGTTCCCGAGAACGTTTCGGTCGCCAGTTTTGACAACAACACCCTCTGCGACATTCTCGTTCCCAAACTGACTTCAATCGGGCCTCACAAAGACACTTATGCCAAACGGGCCCTTTCGGTCATGATCGATGCCCTCAAAGGCAAGCATTCCGATGCCCAAATTCATTCGCATTTGGTTGAGCGGGATTCCGTCAAAGCCATCTAGTGGAACATTCCCATCGCTGTAATCTTTGCAATTTAGAATTCGTTTAGTTAAAAAACAATTAAAACATATTAATTTTTAACATCATTTTAATTGCATTATCCCTAACCTGTGTTAAAGTTTGTACGGGCAAAGGTATTCTTGCAATCGTATGAAGACAAAACTTCGGATTTTTGCGGGCGTAATGGGCGCTTTTTTGCCCTCCTGCGCCGTCATGGCTACCAGCAGCGTCTTCTCGTCAAATAGCGTTGCCATTTCTTCCTCGGCAAGTTCCTCCTCATCCCTTTCGTCCTCTCCCACGGTTTATCCCGCGCGGGGGGGGCGCGACTCACAAAACGATAACCAAAGTCAAAAGTTTTCCGGCTCTGCCCACCCATTACGAATATTTCGATTATAAAACCCAAGCTCAGAATCTCGATTCGGTCCTTTTTTCGTTTGCCTCCGACGCCGCCGCCGCAAAGCCCTCCTATCTTTTTGACCATCCTTCTTCCTGGTCGCCGGTGGGTTTTTGGATCGATCAAGCCCGCACGCCCAGCAATTACGATCCTTTGACGGATGGATATCTCAAGCGGTCGTTTGGCCTTCCGACGTATATCGGCGACACCCGCGTGGTGAGTTCGGGGACCGAACCGATGACCTATATCTCCTCGGTCTTGGGAAGCAGCTGGGCCGGGCTCGACAAATCCGCCCAAACCTTCGGAACCGATACCTACAATTTCGCGGAAATGACCTTCAGCGCCTACGATACGGGCTCGAAATTGATTCACAACATCGGAACCCAAGGCCAGAGTTTCTGGTACGACATCTTCCCGCAGATCATGTTCGCTCGGTTGTATGACTTCTATCCCAACATCCCTTATATGAAACAAATGGTCCTCAATGGGGCCGATCAGTGGCTTCAGGCCCTGCCTTATTTCGTTTCTTCGAATGGATCCCCCGATTATGAGTTCATGGGTTTCAACGTCAGTTTGGACGCGCCCACGACCACGGGTGGCCACATCGAGCCGCCCAACGGAGGCTTGGCCTTCCTTTTCTATTCGGCTTATCGGATCACCGGAGAGGCCAAATACCTCGCCGGGGCCAAAGAAGTCCTGGATTATCTTCAGGATTATCAGGCCAATCCCAACTATGAAGCCATGACGGATTACGCCCCTTACGTGGCCGCCATCCTCAACGCCGAAGACGGAACCGATTACGACGTGGGGAAATTCCTCGATTTCCTGTTCGATCCCGATTCCAAATTCCGCTCCGGCTGGGACGTCATGTCCGGCTCTTTCGGCTCCTATCCCGTCGATGGGCTCGTCGGCCAAAGCGGCGATTACGCCTTTGCCATGAACTCGCTTCATCTGGCTTCGACATTGGCCCCCATCGCCAAATACGATCCCCGTTACGCCGATGCCATCGGCCGCTATCTGCTCAATCTTTCTTCCAACGCCCGCTATTTCTTCCCTCACGAAGTGCCGCTCGCGCATCAATCGATGAGCGGTTATCTTCCTTTCGACAAAAACGGCTCGGTCCTTTATGAAGGCTTCCGCAATAGTTACAACAACCAAAGCGGCTATGCGATGGGGGATGCCACCACGACCTTTGGGGAGCCCTGCGATCTCAGCGTCTATTCCTCGGCCTTCGTCGGAAGTCTGGGGGCCATTGTGCATCCAACTAACGTGACCGGGATCATCCGCTGCGACCTCAACGCCACCGACAGTTTTGGCGACAACGCTTATCCTTCTTATCTCCTTTATAACCCTTATGGCACGGATAAGCAGGTGTCCTTCGATGTGGGAGCCAGTTCCCAAGATCTTTTCGATTCCGCCAATCAAGAGGTGTTGGGCAAAAATGTCAGCGGGTCGGTCTCCCTGACGATTCCGGCGGGCTCTTCGCGCGTGGTCCGAGTTCTCCCGCCCGACAGCGGCATCGCGCTCACCTCCGCCGGTTATGTTCTGGGCGGCGAGGTCCTGGCCAAGAAAAAGCCTTCCATCAATTTGCCAGGCTTCACCGAAGTTACAGAACAGCAGCCACGGCAGCTCTTGAGTTCGCCGACGGACATTGCCTTCGATCTCGAGGCTCCCGCAGATGATGAGATCGTGCACATGAAGATCAGTTTTGGGGACAACGTCGAATATGACGGGGCCGCCTTGGATAGCTTCCATTACGACAAAAGCGCTTTGACGGTTCCTTTGGCCAACACCGATTACACCTTACGGGTGGATATCACGACGGCTTCGGGAGCCACGGATTACGTGACCAAGCGCATCGTGGCGATGTAAAAGAGGCAGGACATGGAAAGAAAAACTTGGATTATCGGACTCCTCGGGCTGGCGGCCTTTGTGCTTTCTTCGTGCGTCGGCAACGTTTCCTCTTCGGAAAGCACTGCCTCGAAGGCTGTTTCCTCTTCCCCCGATTCCTCCGCTTCGGCGGCCTCCGGATCCTCTTCCTCGAATTCTTCAGCCGCTTCTTCCTCAAGCCCCAGCGGACCCGTCTGGACGTATTCGGCGACGGCTATCGGAAATTTCGGCTCGGGCACGCCTTCGGGTACGGCTTTCTACGATAAAACCAACGATTATGCCACCATCTGGAACACCGATGCCTCCCTCGACAATTATGGCGGGGTTCAAACCCCGACGATGGCTTTGGATTTCAGCAAAGCGGTCTATTTCGAGATGGAAGTCAAAAAGGTGTCGACCGAATACATCGTCAAACTAGCCGTGGCGGGGGAAAGCGAAAGCTATTACGTCTTGGCCGACGAAAGCGCGACCGGAGTCATCTCGGTCAACATCGTGAACGCCATGCTCTGCGACAAATTTCGGAATCGGGACACGCAGCCTGATCCGGGCTATTCCTCAGGCTGGGCCTATGCCGGCAAGACCGTGAACTGCGCTTTCAACATCTTGGCCAAGGGGCCGGATGGCGAAAGCCAGACCGCCGAGTTGGATTTGGGCTACATCAAAATCAGCAATAACCTCGAAGCCGTGACCAAGGTGGATATCGCCGCCTCGGCCATTCAAGGGGGGACGATCTCGAAACTTAAGGGGAGTTCGGCGGTGGCTCTTGTCGCCAGCGTCATCCCTTCGACGATCATCAATCAAAACGTCTTATGGCAAAGCGCCGATGAATCCGTTGCCAGCGTCGATAGTAGCGGAAACATTTCCTTCGTGGGGGTCGGAACCACCGAGATCTCCGCTGAATCGGCGCTCGATCAAAGCATCTCCTCCAGCGTGAAGATCAATGTCTTAAGCGGCTACGAAAACGTCAGCGCCCTTAAAACGGCCTTAGTGGGCCTGACCTATGGCGGAAGCGCCGCGAATGCCGGCCTCTTTGACGATCTCTATGCCACGACCTGGGCCAGTTCGATGGACCAAGCCGCCTCTTTTCAAACCTTATCGGCGCTGGCCACCCATGCGGAAACCGGGAAAACGGTGGTGGAGAATTCCTTCGATCCCACGAACTCTTCCGAGGTCAGCGAAGCTCTCAGCCACGCCAGCGGTTCCGTCGCTTCCTTCGTGGTGACCCTTACTTCGGCTGCTTCGGCTCAGGTTTACCGTTCGATTGGTGGGAAACTTTATTCCGAGGCCTATTCCTCAGGCTTGAAGGGCGCTTACGCCACCAATAGCGGGGGCTGGGCCGCTTCCGCGAGCTATCTCGAAAAAGACATCGTCGCAAAAGCCGATGGCACCTTCACCAAGTATTCCTTCGAAGTGCGGGATGTCGTCTCGATTGGGAATTACCTCCCCGCCGATTTGATGAATTCGTCGCAATGGGTGATCCCGGACCGCACCAAGCTGAGCGAGGATTCGACGATCAACGCCCTCAGCCCGGCCTCGCGGAGCCTCGATAGCGGCGAACTCGTCCTCAAGCAGAACAAATACGCCGAATCCAAGTATTGTTTCGGTGGGATCGTCAGCAATCTTCTCACTTCCGTCGCCGGGAAAGCCGTCCAGACCCTTATCAACGTCGCCAGCACCAACGAGATGAACGCTTACGTCAAGACAATGTGGGAGATTCGCATTCTTTACTACAAAGCCGACGGAGTGACCCCCGTCAGCACGACCCCGATCAAGGTCGACGGCGACAACGAAAGCGGGTTCTTCGTCCATACGTTCACGCCGAAATATGACAAATTTCGACTTTATCTCGTCGTCAACGGAAGCGACATCGGGGCGCAGTTCGCCAATGCCGAGATCCGGCTCAATTCGCTCAAACTCTACTCCGTCAGGTGAGGCTCAAAGACATGGAAAAAAGCTTAATCGCCACTGAAAAAGACATCAAACCCAGCCGTCCGGATTTCCGGGTTCTGGGCGTCTTCAACCCGGCCGTTATTTCCTTCCAGGGGAAAACCCTGATGCTGGCCCGCGTGGCCGAGACCCCGATCCAGAAAGACCCCATTTCCTTCGTCGTGCCGTTTTACCGCGACGGGAATTACGATTTTTTGCATCTTTCGCGGAGCGACGCCGCCTATGATTTCTCGGATTCCCGGGTCATCCGCGGACGGGAGGGGAGTTACCTGACCTCCGTTTCCCATTTCGCGGTCGGAGAAAGCCTTGACGGCATCCATTTTTCCTTTGATGGGCGCAGTGTCTTCCCCGAAGGCGTCGAAGAAAGCTTCGGGATCGAGGATCCGCGCATCACCTTCTTGGAGGGCCATTATTGCATCACTTATGTGGCCGTTTCTCCCTTAGGCATCAATAGCGCCCTCATGGTGACCGATGATTTCGTGACTTTTAAGCGCCTCGGGATCTTATTTCCCAACAACAAAGACTGTGTGCTTTTCCCCCGCAAGATCAAAGGGTCCTATGTGGCCTTCCATCGGCCCAACGCCGGCGACTTCGGGAAACTCGATATGTGGCTGGCCAAAAGCCCCGATCTTTTCTCTTGGGGCCATCACGAAGCTCTCTTGAACGCCCGCATCTCCTATGGTTCTTCGGCTCGGGTGGGAGCTGGGGCGGTGCCCTTTCTGACGCCCAAAGGCTGGATCGCCATCTATCACACCGCCGATGCCTTCAACCATTATCATCTGACCGCCATGCTCATGGACAAGGACGATCCCTCTCTCATCCTCGCCAAAAGCGCCCGCCCCTTGCTTGAGCCAAGCGAGCCTTTCGAAACCTGCGGCTTTTTCCCCGATGTCGCCTTTACCTGCGGCCTCATCGAGGAAGAGGGGAAGATCCGCCTATATTACGGGGCCTGCGATCAGCGCATTGGAATGGCCATGATTACGCAGCAGGAACTCTGGGAGAATCTGGAGGCTTGTTCATGAGAAAAAAATATTTGTTTTCCTTAGCCTTTCTCGGAGCCGCCGTTTTGTCCTTGACTGGCTGCTCCAAAAGCGACGCCGGCGTCCTCAAGATCGCGCTCGACATCGAAGACAAGGGCCGCTACGACGAGCTTTTCGCTGACTTCAAGGAAAAAACCGGAGTCACCGTCAGCGCCACCTATGGCCTCGATCCTTCCAAACTCATCGGCACGAGCGAAGAACCTGACATCTTCAAGACCAGCACGGCATCGATTATTTCGATGAAGGATAATTTCGTTTCCCTTGATGGCCTCATCGCCGCCGATCCCTCCTTCAGCCTTAGCGACTATCTCGATCCCATCATCGCGGCTTTGACTGTCGGTGGGCACGTTTATGCCCTTCCGACCTCCCTTAACACCTCGCTTCTTTATTACAACAAGACGCTCTTTGACGCCTCGGCTTCCAAGATCCGCTCGGCCCTTGGCCTCAGCTCAACCGATTCCGTCTATCCCCAGGCCGATTGGACGTATGATGACTTCCAGAAAGCCGGCGTGGCGTTAAGCCAGTACACCGGAACCGGAGACGATCGGAGTTATACCCAATTCGGGGCGGACAATCAATTGACGTGGTGGGGCGAATGGCTTGTCTATGTCAATCAGATGGGCGGCTCTTTCTATGCGCCGAACACCAACAACCGGGTTTTGGCCATCACGAGCGACGAAGCGGTGGCGGCCACGACTTTCTGGCGCACCAAGGCGATGGGGGACGCAACCCAGAAATTCGCCCCCAACGCCGTCGAGGTGGCGAGCGGCTTCTCTTTCGTGAACGGCAATACGGCCATGATCCTGGGCGGACATTTGGGCGATTGGTATAGCTACGACCTTTTGGGCCTCAACTGGGACATGCAGGTATTGCCTACCCCAGTGGGGCTTCCTGACGCCAAAGGAGGAGAGCTCTCCGCCGACGCCTATGGCATCAGCAAACGGAGCCGCCTCGCCGGCACCGCCTTTCAGTTCCTCGAATATTGGACTGGCGCGACCGGAGCCCTCGAGATGTACAAATACGGCAAGATCGGGGCCCTCAAGTCGATGCAGACCCTGATCAAAAACGATACGGCCGTGACCTCCACCCAAAACATGGACGCGGTTTTCGAGGCCATCGGCAAGGCCGTGGCGCTCCCTCAAGAACAGTATTTCTCCTATGTCATGGAATCCATGGTGATGACCGAGCTCTATAAGCTCATGCTGACGGGCCGCTCCGCCGAGACGGACGTGACCGCCGTGCTGACGACGATAAAGAATAACGTCGATGAATACTACAAAGGGATTTATGGCAGCTAAGGTTACCGAAAAACCTATAAAGTTAAGGAAGCGGCGTTCCGACTTCGCCACGGCCTGGAAGGGCGAGTATCGCTACTTCCTCCTTTTCACCGGCATCGCCCTCCTGGGCTTTTGCCTCTTTTATCTTTATCCGATCATCCGGACCTTTGTTTTGAGTTTGACCGACAAGACGCTCTACAACGATTCCTCTTCGTTCGTCGGCCTCGAGAATTACGTTTATGCCCTCACCAAGGACAAGCTCTTCGCTCTTTCGATCGAACAAAGCCTTATCTTCGCTTTTTTCAGCGGCATCTTCGTCCTCGTCACCTCGCTCCTCATGGCCATGCTGCTTAACGAGAAGACCAAATTCATGGGTGGCTTTCGGACGATTCTCTTCCTTCCCTTCATCATCCCGAGCTTTGCGGTGGGGGCCGTCTACAAGAACCTTTTGAACCCCACGACCGGGATGGTGAACTCCATCCTCGCCCTCTTCAAGATCGGGGATCTCCCCCTTTGGTACATTTCGCCGGATTCGGCGCTGGTCACCATGATCATCATCTCGAGCTTTGGCTTTGGGGCCAAGATGCTCGTCTTCTTGGCGGCCCTTCAAGGGATCCCGGAGGAATATTACGAGGTGGCGGAGATCGAAGGAGCCAGCCGCACCCGCCAGTTCTTCTCGATCACCCTTCCGCTCATCTCCCCCATGATCTTCTTCAACGTGATCCTTGTCACCATCGACGGGCTCCGTTCCTTCTCGTTGGCCTATGTCATGGGCAACGGGGATGGTTGGCCCAGCAACTCGACCCTCCTTTTCCCGATCTATATGTTCATGACCGCCTTCAACGCGCCCTTCAAACTCGGCTATGCGGCCGCCATGGCCTGGATCTTCTTTCTCATCATTCTGGCCTTCACCGGCTTTCAGTTCCTGCTCTCAAGGTTTTACGTCAAAAACGACACCAACTGAAAAGGAAGGAGGAAACGCATGGCAACCAAAGTTTACAAACGCAGCATCCGGCCTTATGAGAAAGGGCCCCAAGCCCGCCTTCATCGCATCATCGTCTACGTTCTTTTGATCGTTTTCTCGCTCATCGCCCTCCTTCCGTTCTACTACCTCGTCATCACGGCATGCAAATCCTTCGTCGAGGCCTCGACCAAGGCCACGATGTTCCCACAGTCTTTTGCCCTTTTCGACAACATCAAGTTCGTCGTAACCTTTTCCGACTACAACGTCGGGCGGTTTTTCCTCAACACGATGTTCATCATCGTTTTGAAGACGGTGGGCACCGTCCTTACTTGCTCGATGGCCGCTTATGGGTTCGCCTTCTATAAGTTCCCCGGCAAGAAGATCATCTTCTTTGTCTTGTTAAGCGCCCTGATGCTCCCGGGCGAGCTCCTCGGGATCCCCATTTATGAGTTTTACGTCAATAGCGGGCTCCGGGAAGTGGCCTATATCCCGCTTTGGCTGGGGGCCTGGTTCGGGACCGACATCGCCGCCATCTTCCTGTTCCGCCAGTTCTTCCTTGGGATGCCCAAAGGCCTCATTGAGGCCGCCCGCATCGACGGGGCCAGCGAGTTTCGGATCTATTTGCAGATCATTCTGCCCAACAACATCCCCGCCATCACGACGGTGGTCATCCTTTGCTTCGTTGGGACCTACAACGACTTATACGGCCCAGCCCTTTACATCACGGACCCCAACAGCCGGGTGATGGCCAACAGCATCTCCATCTTCGAGAACCTTTATAGCTCCGGCACCTCGACTTCCCTCGTTCCTTGGAACTACGTCTCGGTGGCCTGCCTCATCGCCCTCGTGCCGGTCATCCTCTTCTTTGGCGTCCTCCAGAAGCGCTTCATGGAGTCGGTGGCGGGCGTCGGCATCAAAGGATAGGAGGGAGAAGCCATGGCTGAAATCAAAACCGTCGATATCGCCGAAGCTCTAGGAAACCACCGCGCAGACCCGCGTGTTCATTCCTCCCATCTCCTCTTTTTCGAAGGCGTGGGGGATCTCGATGTCTATAATCCCTCCCGGGATTTCCTTTTCCAGGGGCGGCATTATCTCGCCGGACGGGTCGAGCCCCGCGATAGCGAGCTCTCCAAGGTCGTCATTTTCCGCAAGAAGGCCCCTTATATCTACGAGGCCACGGACGTTTCCCTGCCCAACCTTCAGGACCCCTCGGTGGCGTTTTTGGGCGGGAAGATCCTGCTCGGGGGCACCGAGATCGTCCCTGACGAAACGGGGAAGATCACCAGCTGGCGGACCGTTTTCTACGAGGGCGCGGATTTTGCGTCTCTTCAAAAAGTCCTCTTGGCGCCTCTCAAAATGAAGGACGTCAGGGTGTTTGAGAACCAAAAATCCTTTGATGTCTTCTCTCGGCCCCAAGGCGGCGTGGCCGGGCCGGGCAAGATTGGTTTCGCCATCGCTTCTTCCCTAAAAGCCATCACCCCCGAATTCATCGAGCAGGCTCCTTTGATTGACGATCTCTTCGGCCCCAAGGCCTGGGGCGGGGTCAATCAAGTCCATCGTCTCAAAAACGGCTGGCTGGGATTGCTTGGGCATGCCGCCTTCATGAGCGAGGGCGATGTCCGCCATTACTATGGGATGACCTTCGCCTTCAACCCCAAGACCCGCGAAAGAACCCCTTACAAGATCATCGCGGAGCGCCTGGATTTCCCGGGCGGGCCGGCCAAAAGGAGCGATCTTGCCGATGTCATTTTCGTCGGGGGGGTGGTGCGGCGGCCCGATGGCCTGGCCACGCTTTACGCCGGCCTCAGCGACGCCCGGAGCGCCTTGGCCCTCATCGACGATCCCTTTAAGGAGTACGAAAAGAAATGAAGCCCTTCTTGCGGAAAGAAACGTTAGCCCTCCTCTTGGCGGGATCCGCCCTTCTTTTGGGTGGCTGCTACGATCGGCCGGCGGATTCTTCTTCGTCCCAAGGGGCTTCCTCCGTTTCCTCTTCGCCCGCGGGAGCGGTTTCCTCTTCATCCTCAGCGGTGGCTTCTTCGAACGTCGCTTCCTCTTTGGTCACCTCCGCGGATTCCGCCTTTGACTTCGACGCCCTCAATGAATTGACGTTTGATCTCAGCCCAGAGGCTGGCTCCTTCAGCGCCCTCGAGGGGCTCAACATCGCCGAGGGGGACTATGCCTATTCGGACCGCAAGATAACCCTCAAAAAAGATTTCCTCCTCACCCTTGATCCGGGATCCTATTCCGTGGCCGTGGAAACCGACGAGGGGTCTCATCCTCTGACCTTCACGGTCCTCGACAAAAACAATGCTTATCGGATTCCTAACGGCGGCTTTGAGACAGGCGACCTTTTCGGTTACGCCGCCTCGACGGCCTTCAAAGGGGAGAGCTCGCTTCAGGCCTTCGTGGATGAGGCGGTGGTGGCCAACGGGAACATCCCTTCCTTCGCGGCTCCCTACGGCGGCAGCGGCAATTACGTTCTGGGCTATCCTTCCGCGACGTCTTCCCAAAGCGCTTGGGAAGAGCGGATGGGACGGCTTTCCACCCGCGTCTTCACCTTGGGCGGGGATGGCTATCTCTCTTTTGCCCTGGGGGCCTGCTTTAACTCCGATCTCACCTATCTCTCGGTCCTTTCGGCCTCGAGCGGAGACGAAATCGCCCGCTACGGGAATCCGAGTTTCTCCCTGAGCACCAGCGCTTACCACGGGGAGAACCTCGTCCGTTACCGGGCTGATCTGAGCGCCCACCTCGGCGAGAGGCTTTACCTCCAGCTCGTGGATCTGGGCGGCCATTCCTATAACTTCATCACGGCCGACGACCTCGAGACCTTCCATACCTCCGTTCCGGAGGGCCTTGATGCGGTGGACGTGAAGCCTTCCTTCGATCAGATTTACGTCACCAATCAGATCGTCAACGGCGATTTCTCCTCGAAGCTCACCGGATGGAGCGTCTCTTCCGCGGTGGCCTGGGAAAATGGCTCGGGCCTTCTTGATGCCTGGCGGGTTCCCTCGGGGTTTTTGCGGAGCGATCTCGGCGGGGACGCCGCCATCGGGCTCATTCGTTCCTCCCTCTTCAAGATCGATGGGTCGGGCGTGATGTCCTTGGCCCTGGCGGCCGCCCAAGGCAGCCGCTACGACAAAGACACGTTTGTGTCCGTCCGCCTGAAGGGCTCCAACCGCGAGATCTACCGCTTTGCCAACGAGCGGCATAACGGGGTGAATTTCATCTCCTATTATCTCGATTTGTCCTCCTATCTCGGAGCGGAGGCCTACTTGGAGATCGTCGATAACGCCTCCGGCGGCTGGGACACGATTTTCGTCGAAGACATCGTCACGTATTACGCCTCCTATCCCTCCATCGATTTCGGGGATATGGCGACCAATCTGAACCGCTAGGAAAGGAAAAGATGAGAAAGACCAACCGCCTTATTGTCTCAGCCGCCTTCTTGGGTCTTCTTTTGGCGGGCTGCCAAAACGCAGTCGTTTCATCCTCGTCTTTCAGCCTGGCTTCCTCTTCTTCGCCGGCGACCTCCTCCGCCTCGGCCTCTTCGGGCGTTTCCTCTTCGCCGGCGGCTTCCAGCCCTTCCTCCTCGTTTGATCCCTCTTCTTATGAGCTCGTCAACGGCGATCTCGAGACCGGGGATCTGACCGGCTGGACGGTCGTTTCTGGCACGGCTTTCGCCGCTGGCGGGGTGAGCTCCGCCACGGAAGTGGCCTCAGGCGTCCCTTCGGCCAAGCACGGGGATTATTTCTACGATCTGACGAGCGAGGCGGCGGTGGGGGAGCTTCGTTCCTCTTCCTTTGTCGTCGGCGGGGCTTGCTACGCCACCTTCCTCTTGGGAGCCGGATATCAGGAGGCTTTGACCTATCTTTCGCTCGTGGATGCCGTTAGCGGCCTCGAACTGGCCCGCTATGGCAACGCCTTATTCAACGATCCTTCCTTAAGCGGCGGCGGCGCTTACCGGGTGGCCAACCTCAATGCCTACAAAGCCGATCTCCGGGCCTTCCGGGGGCGAAGCGCCTATTTCCTTCTCGTCGATTCCTCGACCGCCAATTACGGGTATCTCACCTTCGATGACATCGTGACGTATTGCGCCGCGGATCCAGGAGACGGCTTCACTCTCGCCATCGACATCAAACCGGCCTTCCCCGATCTCGCCGGAACCCCCAACGTTCTTTATAACGAGACTTTCGCCACCCAGACCTTGGCCGGTTGGACGGTCATCGGGGAGGATGGCGTCTTCCGGGATTCGGACATCAGTTCCTCGCTCCTCCTTTCCAACCGACCCGACGAAAGCAAGATCGGGGTTCTGCGCTCCTCAGCTTTCAAAGTGGGCGGCAGCGGCCTCATCTCGCTGAGGCTGGGGGCCACCAAGCATCGGGATCTCACCTATCTTTCGATCAAAGAAGTCGGGACCAACGCCGAGGTTTTCCGGACCTGGAGCAGCCGCTGGAAGGATTCCGACGAGGAGAAGACCCATCTCTATTACCTCGATCTTTACGGGGAAACGGGGAAGGCGCTCTACTTGGAGTTCGTCGACAATTCCCGCTCCGACTGGGGCTTACTGACCATCGAAGCGATCTCCACGTATTACGCCTCAGCCCCCGCCGTCACGGATGAGGAGGCGGTCAATCTCCTGGAGCCGATCCTTTCGTCCCCGGCTTTTGCGACGATGCGCTCGTCGATGAGCGGCCTCCTGGCCGAGGTGAGCGACGCGGCGACGCGGACGACGCTGGAGAAATGCTTCTACGCCACCCTCGACGGGGTCAGCAATTCCAAAGGGAATTGGGGCAGCCCCGTTCATTACGGATCCGATGGCTCGGTCTTCGTCTACACGGGCGACATCGCCGCCATGTGGCTAAGGGACAGCAGCGTCCAGTTCCTGCCTTATCTCCGCTTCGTCAACGCCGACCCCGACGTCAAAGCCCTGTTCAAGGGGCTCTTGCGAAAGCAGTTCGAATTCATCCGGCGCCATCCCTACGCCAACGCCTTCAACGCCGACGGCAGCGTTTACGAGAACAAGTTCGAGATCGATTCCCTCGTCTATCCGCTATGGCTCGCCTCCCGCTATTACGACATCACGGGTGACGATGGTATCTTCGACGCCTTCTATCTGGAGACTCTGCAGACCGTCCTGGCGACCTTGGAGGCCGAGCGGAACCATAATGACGCCGACTACGCCGTGACCAACGCCACGGACCTGGCCAATAGCCACCCCGCATTCAATGCCTCCAGCGGCCTTATTTGGTCAGCTTATCGGCCCAGCGATGACGTCACGTATTACAAATTCAACATCCCCGACAATATGTTTGCGGTGGGGGTCATGGAAAACGTCGGCCGGATCCTGAGTCTCGTCGGCCGGGGGAGCGCTCAAGCCGCCGAAGCCGTCAGCATGGCCGCCTCGGTCCGCGCCGCCATTGAGGCCTATGGCGTCTATGCCTCGCCGAAATACGGGAAGATCTATGCCTTCGAGACCGATGGGTCGAATTCCGATATCGCCTCGCCCTCCCACAAGCTCCTCATGGACGCGGCCAACGTCCCGAGTTTATTGAGCGCCCCGTGGCTTGGCTATTGCGCTTATGACGACGCGACTTATCTCGACACCCGGTCCTTTGCCCTCAGTAGCGACAACCCGTACTACTACGTCGGGGCCTATGGCCAGGGAATCGGCGATCCCCACGATCAGGTGAGCGGGCCCGCCGTGTGGCCTCTTTCCATCGCCATGGAGGCCCTCACGAGCACTTCGGGCAGCGAGATCCAATCCTGTCTGGCGAGCCTCGTGGGCCTGAGCGATGGGACCTGTGTCATGCATGAGGCCGTCGACGCCGACGATCCGAGCCAGTATTCCCGCGACTTCTTCACCTGGCCCTGCGCGCTCTATGCCGATGCCTATCTCTCGAAAATCTTGGGTTTGGGTTATCAAACCAGCCCAGAAGGAGGAAATTGAGATGTTGCAATGGAAAGGATGGGCCGTCACCGCCTTAACGGTCGCTCTCTTGGGAGGGGCCTCGAGCTTAAGCGCCGCTACGCCGGTATCGGCCCTGGGCCGCGAATATGGGGTCGATCTCGCTTACAAGCGGCGGGTGGTGAGCAGCGGCGATGCCGACAACAACCTCAACGTCTATGCCGTCGATGGCGATAACACCACCCGCTTTTCGGCCAACGCAGCCGATGACGCCTGGTTTTACGTCAACCTCGGCTCGCACGAGAAAATCGGGAAAGTCAAAATCGATTGGGAGGCCGCCTACGCCTCCGAATACGCCCTTCAGGTGTCGCAGGACGCTCTGACGTGGACCACCGTGAGCGACGTCAAAAAGACCTCTTCTTTGGTCGACGAGATCACCTTCCCGTCGTGGATCGAGGCCGTTTACGTCCGCTTCCAAGGGGTCAAACGGGCCCTCTCTTATGGCTATTCCTTCTATAGCTTCGAGGTTTACGGGCCCAAGAGCCTGGCCGAAGGGACGACGGTCCTCAGCGTTTCCTCCAGCGAGAGCGCGACCGACCATCCGATGAGCGCGATGGTGGACGATAGCGCCTCTTCGCGGTGGGCGTCTGCCGCGGCCGACGACCAATACGCCCTTTTTGATTTGGGGGAAAGCAAAACCTTCGATCTCATCAAAATAAGGTGGGAAGTCTCCTTTGCTCGCATTTATGACATCTACGCCAATTCTTCGATCGGCGGCGTCGCCCCGACAATCGATGATGCGAATTGGACGAAAATCGCCGGGACCGAAGCCGGGCTGGGGGAAGTCGAGACCTTTACCCTCCCCGAAGGCACATCCGCCCGCTACTTGAAGCTCAGCCTCATTCAGCGAGAGACGAGCGAAGCCACCAAGAAGACGGGCCGCTTCCCTTGGGAATCGTCTTTCTCCATCTATTCGTTTGAGCTTTTCGAGTGGGCGAATCTCCCCGCCGCCCCCGAAGGCCACGAAAAGGAATTCTCCCAGTCGGCCCCGGCTTGGGCCGCCATGAGCGACATCACGCAGTATCCCGACCTTTTACTGGCTCCGCATGGCTATCCGAAGGCCGCGGATGGGGTCGTGACGGATATGGCCTCCATCGCGAGCGGCGTCATCCCGGGCTTCGAAAGCTATGCCACCTATAACCCGGCGGTCGTTTACGATGACGCCAACCATCTCTTCCGGATGATCTATCGGACCGAGCTGCCCGACAATTTCGCGGTCTATTACGGCAACAAATACCCGCTTGGGAATATGTCGACCCTGTCTTACGCTTACTCGACGGATGGCAAGCATTTCACCCGCGGGGATCATAACCCCGTGGCTTGGCCGACCACGAGCGACGAAGCCGGAGGCGGCCTTGAGGATCCTCGGATGTTCAAGATCGTCAATGACCCCGCCCGCGGCGGCATCACGACGTATTACATCACTTACACGATGTACGACAACAACTCCACCCGCGAAGGGATTATGTGGACTCAGGATTTCCTCGCCTACACCAAAGTCGGGCGCATCGCGCCGGATTACGGGGGAGCCACCAAATCCGGGACCTTCCTGACCGATCCGGAGGGCAACGCCGTCGCGATCGATGATCCGCGGCCGGGCAAAACCGGCAAGGTCTATATGCTGTACATGAAGGACGGCGGCTACACCCGTTTGGGCTTCACGACCGATGTCACCTCCATCGCCGCAAGCGATATCATCGATATCGCCTCGACGGCCTTAGGAAGCGATGACATCGAGGATTACACAAGCGGGAACGAATCCTGCATGGCTCTCACCGATATCTACGGGCCCAATGACGACGACATCTATCTCATGTTCGGAGGCGGCCGTCTCACCGATGCGAATCTCCAGAACGAGTTTGGGGACGTCCATGGCTGGTTCTACGCCCTTGGGGTCCTCAAGGCCACGAAGTCCAATCCTTTCGAGCTCACCAACCTCATGGCGGACATCAGCGAACCGACGATGTATCCGACCGACGCCAACAAATTCGATTACGGGACCTTCAACAAATGCATGTTCGCGGATTCCATGATCCGCTACAACAATGAGTGGCTCCTTTATTACGGGGCCGGCGACATGTACGTCGGGCTGGCCACTTCCCGGGCCGATTTCGGGGCCGCGGCCGCGACTTATGCCCTTTCCGGGACGACATTGACCGCCACCACCAAAGCCCTCAACAAGCGTTATGGGAGCGATCGGAGCGATTACGCCATCGAATTCGTCTCGGAGGTCCGCGCCCTCGATGGGACGGTCCTGCATACCGAGGCGGCCCCCTATGCCATTCCGCATTGGAGCCATGACCCCTTAGGCAAATACAGCACCGGCACGACGATTAAGGTCAGCACCGATCTCGGCGCCGTCGCCGATTTGCCCGCTTCCTATGCCGTCGTTTCTTACGTCAGAGACGCCTCGACGAAGGAAGAGCTCAATAACGAATCCAGCTATCTCGTCACCGCTTCCACTCTCGCCAACTATCTCAGGTAAAGGAGAAACTCATGAGAAAATCTTTGAATTTGCTGGCGGCGCTGGGATTGGGCCTGGTCTTCCTCTCTTCCTGCGTTACGACGGAGCCAGCAGGATCCTCTTCTCCTTCCTCGGCGGCTTCTTCGTCTGGGACGGGGTCTTCCTCAACCAGCCTTTCCTCCGGGACTTCCAGCAGTTCCGTTATCGCGTTGGCCGTGCCCACGAACCTCGCTTTGACGGCCCGCACCCTTTCCTGGGATGCCGTTAGCGGGGCTACTTCCTATAACGTTCGAATCAACGCCTCGGCGGTTTATGGGGCCTCTTCCAACCAATATGTCCTCGATGCTTCCCTTTATGGGCTGACTTCCGTTGAGGTTCAAAGCGTCGCCGGGGCCGTGACAAGCGCCTATTCTTCATCCGTCAGTTATCCTCTTTACCTCACGCTTTCCGCCCCGACGAATCTAGCCCAAAACGGCGACCAGGTCAACTGGGATGCCGTGGCGCTGGCCTCGGGGTATGTGGTGAAGATCGACGGGGCCGAGTATCCCACTTCGGTTACGAAATACGCCGTCGATACCGCAACGATGAGCAGCGTTGCCGTCTTGGCGGTGGGAAACGGAGGTTATATTCTTTCGAGCCTCTATTCCGCTTCAATCACCCTAGCTTCCATTTTGGCCGCTCCGAGTGGAATCGCCTATGCGGATGGGGTTCTCACCTGGAACGCCGTCGTTAACGCCACTGGTTACGAGGTGACGATCAATGGCGGAACCGCCCAACACGCGGACACGAATTCGCTTACCGTCGGGTATGACAACGTGGGGAAGGTTATCTTCGCGGTCAAGGCTTTGGGGGATGCCCATCATCTTGATTCGCCATGGGCCAGCGCGCCGATTCAGATCAATCCTTTGGTTCTGGCCACTCCGGCGAATGTTGCTTTGAATAACGGGGTTCTCGCTTGGGACGAAGTCGCCCACGCGAGCGGCTATGCCATTTACGTCAACGGCGCGGATTATGCTAACGTCGCCGCAAACTCCTATACGCTTCCCGCCGCTTTGCTGGCCGAGAAAGACGATTACCTTCAAGTTCAAGCGACTTCGACCATCCATACCGTTTCGGGCTTGAGCACCAAGGTCTATGTCGGAGTCATCGAGATCGATGACGAAGCGTCATTAAAGGCCATCACCGGGCAAGGCCGTTATATCCTCGGCTCCGATATTGCCTTATCCATGAATTGGACCCCGATCGCCTTTACCGGGAGCCTGGATGGGAAAGGCCACGTCATCAACGGCCTAATCATCACCGCTTCTTCTCAGCGAATTGGCTTCTTCTCGTCTTTGGAAGGAGCCTCCATTGCCAATCTTAATCTTCAAGGATCCATCAATGCTTCGTTTTCTTCCGATGCCGGCGTCGCCGGGGCTTTGGCTGGCCTCAGCACCGGCAGCGTCATCACGAACGTCCATGCCTCGATGGCTCTCACCGTTGCCTCCCCTGATGGGTTAGGCTACGTCGGAGGACTCATTGGGCATGCCGTCGACACCTCGATCTCCTCTTCTTCCTATAAAGGCGCCATCAGCGTTTCGGATTCGATTACTGGGGGCCTCGTCGGTTGGGCATCCGACAGCACCGCAGCCCAAACGATTTCTCAATCCAAGGCCCAAGGGACCCTCGTCGTCACCGGCGGGAATTCCTCCTATGCCGGCGGCCTTATCGGTTATTTCCATGACAATTTCGTCATGGTTTCGCAATGCGTCGCCTCCCTTATCGTCACGGGACCCGCCATCGTCGGAGGTTTCGTCGGCTATCTCGGGATCGGGAAAATCGATAACAGCTATGCGGAAGGCACGCTGACGGCCACCTCATCGACGCAGCTGCAGGTCGGAGGCTTTATTGGCCAGGCCGAAGGTTACAACAACGCCGTCAGATATTGCCTTTCTTATGAAACCATCAACCATCCAGGAACCGGCAACGTCGGATCTTTCGTTGGCGTGACGCCCGGCGGGACGTTTGCCACGATTTACACGGAATGCCATTACGATTCCACGCTTTCCTCGCTCGACCGCATCGGGAACACCTCCAGCGGTCGCGGGGACGGTATCACCGGGGTCGTGACGGCCTCTCTCGACGGCATCCAAAACTACGATTCCACGATTTGGTCGTTTGCCGGAACGCGCCCGACTCTCCTCTGGGAAGCAACCACCACCGATTAAAAAATGTTAATTGTTAACAAAAATTAACTAATTTTAATTGACAACGTTGTTAAGCCAATCCTAAAATGTTACTAACGAAAAACTTGTAAGCGCTTTTTTACTTGCAAATTGGAGGGTAAAACCATGAGAAAAACATCCATCAAGATCGGAATACCACTTCTATTGGTTCTTCCAATGGTTTTTGCTGGGAGTTTATTGGCTTCCGGAAACACGATTGAAGCCAAAGCGGATTCAACTACCGACTACGCGCCTTACCAGATTGCCAATGGAGGTTTTGAAACCGGTGATTTAACGGGTTGGACGGTCTCGACCTTATGGAAAGGCGAGACCGGGATGGCGGCTTTTGATCCTTCTTTGGTTACGACTGGCACTTATTTTGATCCCGGGTCGCCTTCTGGTCTTCCTTATAACCGCGACGGCAATTACAACTTAGGCATCACTTCCAGCACGATAACCTGGAGCGGCAGCGCCGATCGCATGGGCTATCTTCGCTCTTGCAACTTCATGCTAGGCGGATCAGGTTATATTAGTTTTAAGTTGGGTGGCGCTCAATATTCCGATTTTGCTTATGTCTCCATTCGAAAGAGTACCAACGACACGGAAGTTGCTCGTTTTGGAAATCCGCTTTTCGGAAATTCGGCTCAATCTCTGGCTCAGGCTACAGCTGAGTATGACGCAAACGGACACACTGGTTCCATTTCCAATGCTGAGGCTTTCCTTTTCCAATATTATTTCGACCTTTCGACGGTAACTTCTGTTGGTACCGAACTTTACATTACTCTTTGTGACACTTCGGTTGGCAACTGGTCGATTCTCTCGGCCGATAGTTTTATTACTTATTATCCAACGGTCCCAACGCTTCCAACTGCTGGAACTGCGGCCGATTATCTTGCCACAAATATTGTTCCTGGCATCATTAACGCGGGAAGCGCAACAACTCAGATTCAAAATGGATATTTCAATTCTGGAACAAATAACTTTGGCTATTGGACTAACGTCGATGGCGTTTGGGGAGTAAGTAGCGGGCGCGCTTATAGTAATAGCGCTGGTGGTGATGGGGCCATCGGAGTTCTCCGTTCTGCAGCGTTCACAATTTCGACTTATCCCTATTTACGCTTTGGTTGGGGTGGCGGAATGAACTACGATAAACAAATATTTTTATCAATTAAAGAAGTTGGCTCCAATATTGAGAAAATAAGAATTACGCCACGAACCAATCTAAATGGTAAACAAAGCACAAATTCTGATAATCAAATGGTGGATTTAACCGGTCTTAGCACTTCAAAGAGTTATTATCTCGAATTTGCCGATAACGTTACCATCAGTTGGGGAATTTCCATAGTTGATTCGGTTCGTTTAATCACTAGCACCGAATGGCACAGCGTTGTAGATTCTTATTCTGGTGATATCGCCAATGTGATTTCTGGGGTTCCGACTTCATTCCCATACACGGACGCTCAAGAATCGGTAGATTATGCCTTGAACTTCTTAAGCACGACCGGAACCTATTGCAATTCCTTAACCGGTGGGACAATGGCCACAGATTCAACCTGGAACGCTCTTGCCACCGGTTATGGCACACTCACTTCGGCGGCTAAAGATGATTTCTCGACTTCTAGTGCTGCCTCCATCGTTGGTGCCAAGGCTCGTTATCAGGTTCTTATCCGAAAGTATTCCACCTTAGCGTCCAATAACTTTATGGTCACTTCGGGTGGGGTTGCGATTATTTCTGCCAGCGGGGCTTCTACTGCCGGGAATCTTGACATCGCCCCTGAAGAACCAATGCTGCTTATTTTCTCCTTGGTAGCAATCGCCTCCGTCATCGGAGCTACCATTTTTCTCGTTCGGAAGAACAAGAAACAAATCTGATTGATCCACCATCCTTGATTTTAAACAACGCTCTAGAAGCGAACGGCATCACGCCCCCTAAGCGACGCCGTTTGCTTTTTCATTATGGGCAAAAGGACGTTTTTGCTTCGCAAATCCCTGATGGTTTTATAAAACTAAGGTTTTCACAGTTTTATCATTTCAAGAAGATGGGCCCAACCCGAGGGTTTTCAGCGCCAAAAGGCTTTGACAACATACCTTTAGGTATGGATAATATACGCGCACTACTTTTGAAAAGAGCAAACCCCGGTAAAGTTTATTCTCCAAGAAAGAAAGTCACTGAAAAGAAGGAAAAAAGATTATGCAGCGTCAAACCACGATTGCCAAACCCTTGGATACGAAGCACACCTGGTACATCGTCGACGCCACGGATGTGGTGCTTGGACGGTTGGCCTCCCAGGTCGCGATTATCATCATGGGCAAGAATAAGCCTACCTATACGCCGAATACGGATGTCGGCGATTATGTCATCGTCATCAATGCCGCCAAAGTCAAACTCACTGGCAAAGACGGCGGCGAGCACAAGAAGAACTATTACAACGTCTCCGAGTATAACGGCGGACTTCGCACCCGGACTTCGGGCGACATGAAGCGCGGCTATCCCGTGGAAATGATCGAACGAGCCGTTTGGGGCATGATCCCGAAGGGCGCCTTAGGCCGCAAGATGATCAAGAAGCTTTTCGTCTACGCGGACGATAAGCACGAGCAAGAGGCCCAAAAACCCGTTAAGCTCGAGATCAAATAAAGGAGCGAATTTATGGCAGAAGAAAAGAAGTATTACGGAACGGGCCGGAGAAAGAGCTCCATTGCCCGTGTCTATATCTCCGCCGGAAAAGGCAAGATCTCGGTCAACGGCGTGGCCGTCGACAAATACATGCCTTACGCCACCCTCGTTCAGAACCTCAAGCAACCGCTCATCATCTCCGGCGTCGATGCCAAGTTTGACGTCGAATGCGAAGTGAATGGCGGTGGCTTCACCGGACAAGCCGAGGCCATCCGCCTTGGCATCGCCCGCGCCTTATTGGCCGCTGGGTTGGACCGCAAGGCCCTCAAGGTCGCTGGGATGCTGACCCGCAACCCGCGCGTCAAGGAACGCAAGAAGTACGGCCTCAAAGCCGCCCGCCGCGCCCCGCAGTTCAGCAAGCGCTGATTCGTTCTCTCAAAATCAAAGACCCGATCTTCAAAATCGGGTCTTTTCTTTTTTTCCGTTATTGAAGTTATGAACCAGGGGGAAGAAACTTGTGAAGTGGATATCAAGGAGGGCCAATCATGATCGATAGCGAGGTTGAGAAATACATCATCGCCGAAGCCGAACGCCAGAACGCTGGCATTGAGCTCATTTGCTCCGAGAATTATCCTTCGAAAGACGTCCGCGAGGCCGCGGGAAGCATCTTGACCGCCAAATACGCGGAAGGATACCCCGGGCACCGCTACTACGGCGGCTGCGTGAATGTCGATGCGGTGGAGAACCTCGCCATCGAGAGGGCTTGTCATCTCTTTCACTGCCAATTCGCTAACGTGCAGCCTCATTCCGGCTCGCAAGCGAATTTCGCGGCCTATCACGCCATCATCAATCCCGGCGACACCGTCCTCAGCCTTCTGCTCAATGATGGCGGGCACCTCACCCACGGATCCCCGGTCTCGTTTAGCGCTCAGACCTATAAATTCGTCCATTATCCCTTAGGCGATGATGGGCGTCTGGATTACGAAGCGATCGGAAAGCTTCTCGATGAAAACGAGCCCAATCTTTTCTTGGCTGGCTATAGCGCCTATCCCTTTGCGATCGATTTCCGGAAGATGCGGGAACTGATCGATGAGCATAACACCCATTCTTCGGTGCATTGTTTCTTCATGGTGGACATGGCTCACATCGCGGGCATCATCGCGGCCGGCCTCACCCAGAATCCGTGCGATTACGCGGACATTGTGACGACGACCACCCATAAGACTTTGCGCGGCCCTCGCGGAGGCATGATCCTGACGAACGACCCCGATATCGCCAAGAAGGTCAATTCGGCGGTCTTCCCTTACACCCAAGGCGGGCCTTTGGAACATATTATCGCTGCAAAGGCTTGTTGCTTTAACGAAGATTTGCAGCCTGAATTCGTTGAATACACGAAAACGATGTTGGCGAATACCTTGGCCTGCAACGACGAGCTGAAGCGTCTTGGCGTGGTCGTCAGCGGAACCGAAAACCATCTTTTTCTCGTGAATGTCCTGAAAAGTTTTGGCTTAACGGGCAAAGATGCCCAGCTCCGGTTGGAGAGGGTTGGCATCACCACCAACAAGAACATGATTCATGGCGATACTTTGAAACCTAGCGAGACTTCTGGCATCCGTCTTGGCTTCCCGGCGGCCACCACCCGCGGCTGCACGCTCCTAGACGCCAAAAAGATCGCGAATATCATTTATGAGGTTCTCGCAACCAAAGAACCGGACTATGGGAAAGCCTTTGGGGAGGTTCACGCCATCACCGCTGGTTGGAAAAACGTTTTAGAGCTGTCGTTTCCGAGCCGCCCGACAGAGGAGATTTGAGGGCTCGGGAGCTTTGGTCTTCTCGTCCTTGCCTCGCGTGTCCTCGCGTTGTATATTATTAAGGCGCTTTATAGCGCTTGTGGGCCTTTAGCTCAGCTGGTTAGAGCGTGCGCTTGATAAGCGCAAGGTCGATGGTCCAAGCCCATTAAGGCCCACCACACGAAAAAAAGAGCCCCGCGATAAACCACGGGGCCTCTTTATTCAAAAAATGGGTGTTTAGCTCAGCGGGAGAGCGCTTCCTTCACACGGAAGAGGCCGCAGGTTCGATCCCTGCAACACCCACCAATGACCATAAGGCCTCGATTCAATCGAGGCTTTTGTTTTGCCAGCGTATCAAAAACGTATCATTTCTATATTTTAATCTTCTTGGCGAGATCCTTCGGAGTCCCGTCCTTATGAGGCCCTCCTGTGGCTTCGAGCGTTTGCATGTCTCGTGCTGGACCGGCCAGCACGAGGGCGGAGGACCCCCGTCGATCGGTGCCCGCTAAGAAAGAAAAAAGCGCCGGATCTGGAAAGAAAGACCGGAAGGATAAAAACGGAATGAAACGAATTTTACGCCACAAAGCAAGGATTTTATCGCATCTGTAAAATCGATATGATGGCGGGAAAATGTCTTCAGATCCACCCCATGTGATAGGCCCACAGGATCTCCAGGGCGACGACGGCGATCAGAGCCGCGTAGATCCAGAAATAGATCTTGAAAACGTCTTTCCGGAGGTCCTTGATCTCCGGCCCCATCCGGCCCTTTCCGAGGTAGCCCGCCATGAGGCCGCTCCTTGCGATCGCCCGGGCGTGGGCGCTGGTCTCACTCACGGCCTGGACGTGGAAGGCGAGGAGCGACACCAGGCGAAGATGAGGTTCGGCTGGTATTCGGTGAGTGAAGTGAACTGCGCCCCGCCCTCCGTCCAGGTGACGGTGCGGACGAAGGCCGCGGCGTAGGCCGCCGCCAGAAGGAGGAGGATCCCGTAGCCGAGGGAGCCGGCGATCGCCCATTTCCTCGGGTAGAGGAGCGGCTCCGAGAGGACCCTCCTGGTCCTGGCCGCCATCGCCCAGGCGAACAAGCCAAACAGAACACCCAGGAGCGGGTAGACCCCCCACGACTTGAAGGGCGTGTAATCGAACCCGAGCATCATGGCGATGCCGGAGAAGAGGAAGGTGGTGACGAAAAGGGCCAGGTCCCCCTTGGAGCAGGCGTTGGCCTCGTCGAAGCCGACGCCGGGGTCGGCGCCCTCGAGCGACCAGCCGACCGGCCCATAGAAGGCGTAGCCCCGAGAGTGGTTCGCGTTTCCGTCGATGTTGCTCATCAAGAAAGGATTATACGGCCCGGCGGTCAAGAACCCTCAATAGTTTTTCGGTATGGTCGTCAATACATGTCGTCGACCCACTGGAAACATACGCCCCAAGTCACGTACCAGCCAATGCGGAAGCCCTTGTTGTTCTCTCCGGCGGCCGCTCCGTTGGCAAGGATAATGGCGATAAGAGCCCCAACGATAGCCACAATAATTGCGATAAACGCTCCCATAGGGCCGCCAATACCCCCGATTACTCCGGCGATTTCGCCAACAAACTCAGCTATTTTAGAGAATATGAAGGCGACGAGGTTCGGGAAAAACGCGCAGGCCGCGACGAAAGCTTCGCCAGTTAATCGATTTGTGAGGATGCTCACAAACTCGTAAATCCACTGGCAGGCAGCGGCGTTGATGTCGAGGCCTATGAAGGTAGAGCTCATCGTGGTGACGCTCGCGTTGGCCGCGAGGGCCTTCATCGAAGTGGTGGCCGCCAAAGATAATAAATATAGAAAACAGGGGCGAGACGTCACAGCGGGGATTTCGCTTTCGCGTCCTGGAGAATCGGAGGAAAGCGCGGACAACGAAAAGGCGAGTTTTATGGTCATCTTAACATTGGATAGCACTGGAATCTCTACGCTTTTTTGCGGCAAGGTTATGTTCTAAAGCGAATGGGTCCAAATTTATTATTACATAATTTCTGGGTATCCTTATCTTTTTGCCGAAGGAAGCTTGAGAGGAAAATGACATGGCAATTGATGGCCAAGCAAAACTGCTTATCTCAACCGCGTCCATGATGATTCTCAACCGCAAATTAGCGTATCAAAAACCGCGGTTTCGGATGCGTTTCGGAAGCCAGCATCCGGGTTCCGAACGAAATAATGTTCTTTAAAGAACATTATGGGTATTGTCGTGATCAATCGAAACATTAGGATTAATCGTGCCGATTTCCCCAGAGATCCACTACGAAACCGAATGCGACAAGAATGCCAAGACGTCAAAGTGTCTTTTTCTCGCAGACCCGAGGTGCATTGCCTTCAAGGCAAAGAAAGAACTGGGTCCTTAACTAGGCAATAAAATTATGAAAATGCCTGCATTGGTCACCTGTATATGAAAAGGACAGAATTTATCGGGGAAAAATTAAGAAAACTTTGACCTTCTCCTCGAAAAAACCATACTATTAGCAATTAAAGGGGAAAAATATGATTGCAGCTTTGTTAATGTGTTTTGTTTCAATTGCAGCTTACAGCGGAGGGTCTTCGATACAAATTTCGCAGGCAAACACTGGCTCAACGCAACCCACAGCAAACATTACAACCGGCCAGTACGAATCGAATTGGTGGTTTCCTAGTTTCAGTGTTATCGGTCGACATCAAATGGTTTCTGTTGATTCGTATTCTTATCTTGGCTTGTTGAATATTAAGACACTTAGTGCTTACTATAACGCGAATGCATTAACCAATTTTTCTTTTTCAGAAACCATTTCAACCATAGAAGAAACCACAGTCTCTACATCCGTTCAAACGACTTCCACCATCACTAGTTCTTTGGCTGCAAAGATGGGAATTGATGGGGTAAGTGTCAGCGATGGGTATACTGTTAGCCAAGCCTACACCATTCAGCAGACAACTACTTATTCCTATAGCGTCGCGACCAGTTCTACAATCAATTATGATGTACGGGAAAGCGTTGTTGCTGGAAAAAGGTTTGCCCTGTGCGAGGCCGCTTATGTCTACAGGGCAACTTGCCAAAAATGGCAATACGATAATTATTGGTTTAATAATAACGTTGAGGTCAGCAATTCAAGATCAACTTTTTATACGTATCGTACCATAGAACCTTTTATTACGCTGGTTTTCAGTGATGGGAGCATCGTCGAATGAGCAAATATTTTCATTTCTTTAGCGTTGCCATACTTTTAGCATCTCTTGTTTCCTGCGGCCCTTCCTCAACTAAGAAAAGCGATTCATTTTCGCCCTCAAACAGCTATGATTCTTCTTTGTCCCCCTCTTCTTATTCCGTGACAGAATCGCAAGATCTCGGAACGTGTGCCGTTTATCAGATTTCAGATGCCTTTTCCTCGAAGGCGTTTTCTTCTGTTGAAGTAAAACCGGGATGGCGTTTCGATGGTCTTCCGCTTTTCTTCGAGAGCGGCTGCCCGCTCGGCAAGAAGGCCCTCCTTTCCTTCGCCGCCTCCAACGGCCTTTCCGAAAGCGCGGAGAGTTCGGCCTATGGTTGTCAAGGCACGTCGTTTCTCTCCTACACATCGCGGAAAAGCGCTGAAGGGACGCAACTGACCTTTACCATAAATGACAGCCAGCAGGGCAGGCTTGCCATTTGCTACGTCGCCAGATTAAGGAAACAAATCCTGAGCTCTGGGAGCGCCGCCATCAGTTTCAGCCTTTACGAAGCCCTTGAGACGCCCTATTTGGATTGCTGCGCGGTCTAAAATGTCGTTTTTTCAAAAAATCCTTCGTTGAATTCGATTGCGAAGGCCAAATTCTGACCCTCGCATTTTGGATTTATCATTAATTCTTTTCTTTGCGCCACCATCGGTGTTCCGACTTTATCCTGTTTGATCGAGTTCGGCTGTGCGGCCATTGACTCAAACCAACTGTCGAAAAACGATATATGGGCTATACCTTTTTTGCATCTATGCATTTTCTCTTGCGTTTCTTCGTCGAACAAAAAGGGTTTTTCTTTTTCCCCCGGAGAAAAGAAAAACCCCGATTTAATCAAGGTTATCTTCATTCTGGAGCAAGTGACGGGCCTTAACGTACCTTTTTCGCGTTCTTTTGATTTCTATCGCTTTCTTTCGTTTCTAACGTTTCGTCGGGTTTTTCGGGCGCCGTTTTTCGCATCCTTTCGCGGGCTTTCGTTTTAATGGTCTTTTTATGGCCGGATTATGCACCAAAAACATCAATGATCTCAATAATGCGGATTCGTACAGTCTTCTGCTACCGTTTCCGCCTTGGCGTTTTGCGGCGTAAGCGAACCCGCATTTTCATTACTCAGGTTTAGGTCGATTTTCCTTCGTTTGCCGATACCTATGGAACATAACCCCCAATTTACCCATTATTGCATTCTTAGGGGAACGGGCATAGCATACAAATAGTGGTAAGGGATGCCGGATGTCAAAAGGGGCTTTTAAAATCGTTTTATTTGCTGCCGTCTTTTTGGCGATCCTAAATCAGAACTGTTTGTCTTTGGCGACACCAATGAACTTTTCTTTTGGAAACGAGGGCTCGGGGAGTGTTGGGAATATGCCCCTGCTTTCCTCGGCCTCCGCCTCCAGCGGCCCGCTTACCATACGAGGCCTTTTCCTGCGAATCGCTTCGGTTCCTTTCGTCAAAGGCCTTCTTCAACTGGGCGACTTTCGAGACTTATTTATTAATTCTCGCGCCTGCCATTAAAACCATATTGATTTTGGTTCAAGAAAGGAGGATTGAAAAAGAAAATGCTGTCTTTTCCATCATTTGGACTTTTGGGACTTCCAGCCCAAAAAAGTCAAACCCATTTTTAGGAAAGGAAAACACAATTAACTTGAGGGGTATTGTGGGAAAGTATGAAAAAATCATTTTTGTTCATCAGTTTTTTTGTTTGTTCACTATTGGTCTCGACATCGTTTTCTGTTGGCAGAAAGTCTCCAACTTATTCAGAGGATTCAAATTCCGCTCTTTTGCGAATAAGGGGATTGTCCTCGAATAAGAAGAAAAGTTCCGCATCAGAGATCGTCGAATCAAGAACCCCATCCTCAAAAAAGTTTTTGCTTCCGTCGGGAGAAAGCGAAACATCTTATTATAACGAGCCGGTTCATTATTGGGACGGCCATCAATTCCAAGAATTTGATAACAGCATAACAGAAAAAGGTGGTTATCTTACTAATTTATCGTCGAATTATGTCGTTAAATTCAAAAAAACACTCGGAAACCCACGGGTTGTTACAATCAATTATGCGGGTGTCTATGAAATCTCGATTACGGAAGATTTAAGTTCTTTCTCCTCTTCTTGGAACACGGAAGGAATTAATCCAAGCTTCGTTTCTAAAAAAACCGAACGAGGCAACTACGATGAATTGACAAACCAAGTTGGAACCGTTGCCTATGATCTTGGCCAAGGGGCCCAGAGTGTTTCACGAATAACCGCCCTTGGTTTCGAAGCCGAAATCGACGCGCCAAAAAACCTCGCAAGAACCCCAAGGTCTTTTCTGATTTCTACAAGTCTTGGAATGTATAAGGCTGATGATGGCTTTGTTTTCGTAGATAAAAACGGAATCGACATTTTCGGTTTTGGCGGGCAATCTTTTATAGATAACGACGGTTTGATGTCTTCTATGAATACGAATTTGGAATCTCTGGGGAAGAACCAGTATTTTTTGAGCGTCTCGCCAAAAGCATCAGGTGACAATTCTTCCGCGCTTTCGACTAAATCGATTGTGTCGGTCAGTTTTCAACTCTCGCTTCAAAACAAAGCCATCTCTGATAAATATTACATCATCGGTGAAAATGGGTCTTTCGATAACTCCTTCCTTCACGTGGGACAATCTCAGGTGGGAATTCTTGGCCCTAATGATGTTGCTTTTTATCCGCAATACCGTTCAATTTTAGACATACAGCTGAACTCTTCATCCAATTCCTCAGACGTAGCCTCAGCCTTGCTTTCTCTTTCTGTTTATTCGGGAAATACGACATCCCCAAAACTAAGAAGAATAACATCGAATATTGCCTATTCCGACATTGACGGGGCATCATCCTATCTAATGGCCGGCCCCATCCTTTCAACCGGAACCACAACGAAGACATTTGATATAACTTCCGATGTCATAACCGCCCTCGCGGCAACCGAAACATCAATTTGCTATGAACTCGACGGATACTTTGACAGCACATCGGAAACGGTTTTCTATTCCTCTAATGGAGCCATCAACTGTCCATCTTTCACGATAATTAACCAACAAAATCCGAATCCAACATCTCAAGTGGGCGCCGCAACGCCATATGTTCCAGTCAATTTGCCTTCTATAAATTGTTTTGGGTATGCAACCAATATAAATGAATTCCTTCAGCTGAAATATCCCAATGATTCGTCAATTTCACCCACTGGTACTGCCAGCCAAACGACATATTCATCAGTTTTCGTGCCTGCGGCGATGAGCCGACTTACCGAAAGGAACATCAGTTTTAGAATTGTCCAATCCTATAATTCTTTGATTTATGCCTATGAGAGGAAAATCGCTTTCAGAATTGGGTGTTTCGCAACGGGGGCATACAAAGATTTTCATTGGATGAGGCAACTTGACAGCGGTGATTGGTCCCAAAAACACGGAGGGCTGCCGTCAGAATTGCTTGGTGCTGGGCTCAATCCAGAGACTGGCAACTGGAACAAGGGCTCTTATATTTATGATTCCCCAACGACTTATTTTGCAATAAATTAGTTTTTCGCGCCTAAGAAACAGTCAATTAACCAATCGTCATCTCAGCGGTCTTTCAGACTCGAAACGGCCGCTGAGATTTTGTTTGGCTTGTCTGTTCTCGTTTTGCGCACTGAGGGAAAAGGCCGCATGGGATGCGAAAATTGATTTTCTCAGGCAGGTTAGGCAAAATCACCAGACGGTCGGGGCCCCGCCTTCGTAATGCCAATGATGGCCGTCCGGGTTTTTGGTTTCGGAGTACCAATAGGCCGGGCCCCCGTCGTCGGACCATTCGTCGTCCCAGTCCTCGGGTTTCGCCGTGGCAACACAAAAAATCGAGCAAGAGGAATCGTCTTGAAAGGCCCAGGGCAGGATTTCTCTGACGGACCCGGGGATGACGATTTGTCTTAGCGCCGGGCAGAGGGAGAAAGCGCACGTCCCAATGCTTTCCAGCCCCTCCGGGAGCCCAACTGATTCCAAGGACGAGCACCCGGTGAAGCAGACGCCCCCGATTGTCCTCAAGGTGGAAGGGAAATTCAGCTCGGCCAGCGTCACGCATCGCCCAAAGGCGAATAAACCGATTGATGAGAGGCGGCTGTTTTCTAGGAAAGACACGGTTTTCAGCGCCGCGCAGTCAAGGAAGGCCTGCAGGGGGATTTCCTCAACGCCTGCCGGTATCGCGATCTGGGCAAGGGAAGAGCAGGACGAAAAGGCATCCTCCCCCAAGGTATCCAAAGCCGCCGGAAGCGAGATCCCGGGAAGGCTCTGGCATCCCGCGAAGGCTTGGTATCCGAGGGAGCGGAGGCTTTCCGGCAGGGATATCTCCTTGAGGCCCGAGCATTCCATGAAAGCCCCTTCCGGAAGTTCCGTTGTCCCCTCGGGGATGACCACGTCGTCAAGGCCGGCGCATCGCCAGAACGAATAGCGCCCGAAGGAAGTCAAGGAATCCGGAAGGCCCACGGATTCTAGATGGGCGTTCCCCGCGAAGGCGGAAGGCCCGACGGAGCTGACGCCGGAGGGGATCTGGAAGGAAGCGTCCGTCCTTCCCGGGGGGTAGAGGGCGAGCTGCCCGCCATCGGAGGAGAAGACGATTCCCTGGGAGGAACGGTAAGCCTCGTTTCCTTGGTCGACTGAGATGTCAATAAGCGAGGAACAGCCGAGGAAAGGGGCCATTCCCAGCTGTGAGAACCCCTTCGGGAGTTCTACGGACGTCAGGCTTGAGCAACCGCAGAAAGCCATGTCGCCGAAAGAGCCAACGCCGGCGGGGATCTCGATCGAAGCGAGGGATTGGCAGTCGTTGAAGGCGTATCCGCCGATCGAGGCTGCGGATCGGGGGAGCGAGACCGACATGAGCGAGGAGCAGCCGCTGAAGGCATAATCCGGTATCGTTTCAAGATCCGGACCGAAAGTGAGGGAGAGGAGAGAAGTACAGCCGCTGAAGGCTCCGAATCCTAAAGAAACCAGGCCCTCTGGGAGGCTGACGTCAGCCAAAAGCCCGCAATAGCCGAAAGCTCTGGCGCCTACTGCGGAGATGGAAGAAGGAATCTCAGCCTGTCTTAGAGAGCCCCTTTCCAGGAACGCGTCATCGCCAATTCCAGTCACCGGCAGGCCGAGGACGGAATCCTTGACATCCGCATCCGTTATCCCCTCAAAGGAGCCAACGACAGAAAAAGCCGAGCCGGAATCACTAAGCTGGTATTCGATGCCTTGATCCCAATAAACATTTGATGAGCTGGAGCTTCCCGCCGACGAAACGGGTTGGGCGTTGGAAGAGGACAATGCGGAGGAACTCTCCGAGGATGAACCCCCCGTTCCTGGATCCGAACTCCGCTGAGAACCAGAAGAAGAACTTGCGGAAGAACTGACGGGAAATGAAGCCGTCTTTTCCTGACAGGCAACTAATCCGGAGAAAAAGAAAACCAGCGCAACCGCCAATTCCAATTTTTTGGAGTGAAGGACCACAAACGTCATCCTCTTTCTTCCAAATCATTGTACTCACTTAGCCAAAGGAAAAATAATAAAACTGCCAAAAAAAGCGAAACCCCACGGAAGGATGCAAAAGTTGATTGGCGCTTATTTTGCGCGCCGTCAGTCTTCGGAATGGATTGTTTTTCACGCTTTTTCGTCTTTATAAAAGTATACAGTCTAAAACGAAAATTCGATTCCATCTTGGCTTTCAAACTATTGGAGCAAGCGACGGG